>UMJH01020977.1_pt1 | contig 9662 bp, 8 predicted proteins | sample 1966011 | NCBI WGS metagenome assembly UMJH01 (sample SAMEA4836146, study PRJEB28245) | human gut metagenome | biome: gut microbiome; material: fecal sample | place: Denmark | collected 2008 | reverse complement strand
TCAGCATACCAATGTCATCCCTGTTCAGACATTTTGCACCGTTTACCGTTGCCATCTCAAATACTTCTTTTGCATTGATCCACCGCTCCGGTCCATAGTCTGGATGTCCGCCGTCAATCCGGTGAACATAAAGCATGGTTCTCAGCTCTCCCAGCATATCTCCGCTGTCGTTGCTGGCTCCGCCGTCTACACCGATACTTACGGGAATCCCCCGGTCTCTCGCTTCCAGTGCCGGAGCAATCGGGTATCCCAGTCTCATATGACAGGACGGCGACTGGGTCACAGACGCGCCGTTTCTCGCTACAATATCCAGTTCTTCTGCATTATGACGGCTGATATGGGCAAAAGATACATTTTTATCGATCCAGCCGATTTTCTCCAACCACTGATGAGGTCTGCAATTATACAGCTCTCCACACTTTTTGATCTCATCTGGTCTTGGATGAAGATGAGTATGACACAAACCGCCGCGATTATCTGCCATCTTCTTCAATTCTTTCATAAATTCCGGATTCTCAAATACCACAGTAGTAGGGCCTACGCCTACGCGGCTCATGGAAAAACGGCTGTCATCATGGTATTTTTGAAATGTTCTGTCACATGAATCCAGAATATCATCATAGGACTCCACCAGACTCCCGGCATCAATCCCCAGCCGTTCCTTCATTTCTGCAGGCAGGTTTCCCTCCATTACAGGCATACAGCCACGGAATCCGTGAAACCGCAGTCCCAGCTCTTTTACGGCCTCAAATTCTGCATCCATTAAATCATGTTTTCCATGGGGGAAGAAATACATAAAGTCCATAGATGTGGTACATCCTGTCATCAGGAGCTCTGCTGTAGCCAGACGTGCTGCCGCCTTTACGTCCTCTTCTTCCATATTTTCCCATGCTCCGTATGAGTAAAGAAGCCAGCCCAAAAGATTTCCCTTCTGCATGATCGGAATATTTCTGGTAATATTCTGATAAAAATGATGATGGGTATTGATAAATCCAGGAAGTGCCAGCTTCCCAGTTCCGTCTATCACTTTTACCCCATCAGCAGGCACATCCAGCTTCGTCCCGATTTTTTTGATCACATTTCCTTCTATATAAATGTCTGCATTCTCCAGAAATGTATCCTCTTCATCCATACAATAAAGGTACCGAATATTTTTAATCAGCAACCGTTCCATCGTTACCTCCCCAGCTTCTTGTCTTCTTCAATTAAAATCCGCAGACCCTCAATTGCTGTTTCCATCGCAGCCTGGAGGTTTACTTTCTTGTACGCCATAACGGCAGATGCACGGCAGTTTCTGATGGAAGAAACGATGAAAATCGCAGCAGCCTCCATCTCAGAACACATTACATTCGAGCGTTCCCACGCCTGCCAGCGGGATTTTACATAGTCGCTGTTGGGCATATTATCCGGCTCAATCTCCGCATAAAATGCATCTTTCGAATGGGTAATACCCTCTGCAAAATTATAACCCAGCTTTTTAGCTGCTCTGGCGAGTGCATCTACTACATGACGGTCAGCCACTGCCGGATAAGCCAGAGGAACGTAAGAAATCGTTGTCCCTTCATCCCGTACTGCTGCAGTGTTGATCACACCATTTAAAGACATATCCTGGGAGGCGGGACACACACACCCGGAAGTTCCCACGCGAATAAACGTATCTGCACCGCAACGAATCAGTTCTTCTACTACGATTGCTGTAGACGGGCTGCCCATACCAGTAGAAGTAACAGATACCTTTTCTCCGTTCAATGTTCCAGTCCAGGTTTTACACTCCCTGTTGTGAGCCACCAGTTTTGCATCATCAAACATAGATGCGATCACATCTGTACGGAATGGATCTCCAGGAAGCAGCACATAACGACCCACATCCCCTTCCTTACAATTTATATGATACTGTTTTCCTTCCTCATTTAAAAACGGCATATTATTATCCTCCTGTTCATATAAATACAGTCTGTGTTATCTCGCACCTTTATCATAAGGAACACCGGATGCCTTTGGCGCCTGGGATCCCTTCGTATTGAGTGCCAGAACAATCAGGGTTGCCAAATATGGAATCATTTTATAAATACTGCTTGGAATGCCAAAATCTGCAAGAATCGGAATTCCTGAGTATGCAGAAGATATGGTCTTCATGATACCAAAAAACAGAGCTGCTAAAAGGATCTTTCCAGGTTTCCACTGACCGAAGATCAAAACAGCCAGGGCCAGGAATCCATATCCTGATACAGATGCATTGAAACTGGTAGAAGTAGGAATGATGTATACCAGTCCGCCAATACCAGCTAACGCGCCTGAAATCAGTACACCCATATAACGCATTTTATAAACGCTGATTCCCACAGATGCTGCTGCCTGCGGATGTTCACCACAGGAACGCAGACGAAGTCCAAATCTTGTTTTATACAGAACTACACAGGAAACCACCAGAATCAGAATTCCCAGATAAGTAGTAATATAGGCATTCTGGAAAAACATTCCTCCTATCACCGGAATATCTCCCAAAACCGGTATTTTTTCAATTCGGAACTGATTCTCAAACGGAATCTGCTGCACATTGCGGATTACTCTGGCAACAAAAATAGCAAATGCCGGAGCGAACATATTGATTGCTGTACCGCTGATACTCTGATTTGCCTTCATATTTACAGAGGCATATGCATGAACCAGAGATACCACCATTCCGGTCACCATAGAAATCAGCAGTGCAATCAGCAAAATCGGCTGTCCGGGAAGTACACCTTGAAACAGATTGATAAACAGAATCCCGGCAAATCCGCCCAGCACCATGATGCCCTCCAGAGCAATGTTGATAACACCGCTTCGCTCACAGAACATTCCTCCCAGTGCAACGATCAGCAGCGGGATGGAAAAAAGCATCATTTGTTGAACCAAAAAATATAATAAACTCATGTCACTTCTCCTTTCACGCCGTCTTATCTGCCGTATCCGTCTTTTTCCCCGAGAATACCTTGCTGACTACACCCCTGAATACCAACGCAAATGCACTGAAATAGATAATTACAGAAATAATAATATCGATAACCTCAGGAACGAAATTATACAGCTGCATCTGATCTCCGCCCACCTTTAAGTATGCGATAAAAATACCGGAGAAGATAATACCGATTGGATTATTCATAGCAAGCAGCGCTACCGGAATACCGTTAAAGCCTTCTGCTGCCAGCGTATCTACTACCTGAATTCCGTTTCCGGAACCTGCAAGGTAAAGCAAACCGCCGCCCAGACCAGCCAGAGCACCTGCAATTGCCATAGAAGAAATCACATTTTTCTTTTCATTCATACCTGCATAACGGCCTGCTTCACTGTTATAGCCGCAGGCTTTCAATTCATAACCAAACACAGTCTTTTGGAGGATGACCCAAATTGCAACACCTGACAGAATTGCAATCAGAATTCCCGCATTAGCACTGGATGGACGGTTATTATAGCGGAAGATCATATCCATTCCCATCTTTGGAAGAATTGCATCTGCGTCTACCGGAAGAGACTGACTCTGCAGCGGATCATAAATGAACGCACTCACCAGAGCATTCACAGAATACATTCCAATATAATTCATCATGATACATCCAATTACCACATTTACGTTTCTTGTTGCTTTTAAAATACCAGGAACCATTCCCCATAAAGCACCAGCCAGAATCGCTGCTAAAAGAGCTACGATCCAGTGAAGAGCACCCGGTAAAAATGTAAAACGTACACCTACAAACACTGCTGCGAATGCCCCGACGATAAACTGACCGGATGCTCCGATATTGAAAAGTCCGGTCTTACTGGCAAATCCCACAGATAAACCTGTCATGATCAAAGGTGTTGCATAGTACAGTACCTGCCCCATATTCTTTAAGTTTGACAGACCACCAAAAAGAATTGCTGTAAAGCCCTGACCTGCCTGTGCCGGATTACTGGCTACTAAAATAATCAATCCGACAAGCATTCCCAGAAGAATTGCCATAACAGACGCCAGAAAACTGGAAACGCCGGATGGAAGAGATTTTCTTTTCACGTTCTATGCCCTCCTTTTGAACCCTGCCATATAGAGTCCCAGTTCCTGTACCGTTACATCCTCCGGTTTTAAATCGGCAACAATCTCACCTTCATACATTACCAGAATACGGTCACTGATACTCATAACCTCATCCAGTTCCAGGGATACCAGAAGAACCCCTTTTCCCGCCTTCTTCTGCGCGACTAACTGCTTATGGATGTATTCGATCGCACCTACATCCAGACCTCTTGTAGGCTGCACAGCGATTAAAAGATCCGGATTACGGTCAATCTCTCTTGCAATAATGATCTTCTGCTGATTGCCTCCGGACATACTTCTGGAGATGGTCTTACCTCCCTGTCCGCAGCGGATATCAAACGACTGAATCAGTCCGTCTGCATAGCTGTAAATCTCCCGCTCTTTTAAGAAACCATGATTTTGGAACTTTTTTTCAAAATAACTCTGGAGTACCGTATTATATGCCAGATCATAGTCCAGAACCAATCCGTGTTTATGACGGTCTTCCGGGATATGTCCAAGTCCATGAGTATTGCGCTCTCTGATACTCATGTGAGTAAAATCCTGACCTTTCAAGTGAATCGATCCGCTCTCAGTCGGTGTCAGTCCTGTAAGAGCATATACAAGTTCACTTTGTCCGTTTCCGTCAATTCCTGCAATACAGACAATTTCTCCTGCCTTTACATCAAACGATACATGATTGACAGACAGCTTTCCTGTAAAATGATTCTTTACGCTTAAGTCTTCTACAGCCAGCACACATTCACCCGGATTATAGTCTCCCTTATCAATCTGTAAATTTACTTTTCTTCCCACCATCATTTCAGACATTTCTTCTTTGGTGGTGGAAGCAACGTCAATCGTACCTACATATCTTCCTTTTCGCAGTACTGTACAGCGGTTAGCGGCCTCTTTTATCTCATTGAGTTTATGGGTAATAAACAGGATCGACTTGCCTTCTGCTGCCAGATTCTTCATAACCTTGATCAGTTCATCAATCTCCTGAGGAGTCAGAACAGCGGTTGGTTCATCAAAAATCAATATTTCATTATCACGATACAGCATCTTTAAAATCTCTACTCTCTGCTGCATACCTACTGTAATATCAGAAATCAATGCGTCTGGATCAATCTTCAGCCCATATTTTTCCGACAGGCTTACTACCTTTTTGCGGGCCTCATCCATTTTCAGAAGCCCCTTCTGGGTGGTTTCCACACCCAGAATTACATTCTCCAGAACCGTAAAGTTATGAACCAGCTTAAAATGCTGATGAACCATACCAATTCCCAGCTTATTTGCGTCGTTGGGATTCTTTATATGTACAACCTGTCCATTCTTGCGTATCTCACCGGCTTCTGGCTGATACATACCAAACAGTACGCTCATCAATGTTGATTTTCCTGCACCGTTCTCTCCCAGTAATGCATGAATTTCACCACGTTTTAGCTGAAGTGTTACATTATCATTTGCAACAATTCCTGGGAATTCCTTTCGGATTCCCAACATTTCAATTACATATTCCATATTCATTCTCCCGGCATCCCACTAGCTGAATACTCTTTATTTTACTTCGGTTACCTCGATTGTTCCGTCAGAAATCTGATCCAGTGTATAGGAAGTTCCCTCTTCATTTACATCGCGGAGCGGCTTAAATGTGCCATCTGCCAGTTTTCCATAAACCTCATCATACTTAGCCTGATCAAACGTTTCAAATCTGGAGGTTTCCATCGGAAGTTCCACACCCTTGTTGGATGCGTCCATCATAATGTTCTCTCCGCCCGGGAAACTGTCGCTGTAGAACTTCTCCAGCATCTGATATACTGTACCGCTTAAAGATTTCATAGCAGAAGTAACAACTGTCTCAGATTCTCCTGCCCAGTCAATATCTACGCCAATAGACTTGCCGGATGCAGAAGCATCAGCTGCTGCCATAACAGACTGACCAACACCGGATCCACATGCAAAAATAATCTCTGTTCCATTCTGATACCAGGTTGCTGCCAGTGTCTGAGTTTCTGGAGTAGCATCAAATGTACCTGTATAATAGTAATTCATCTGTACATCACTCACACCCATTTCCTTTGCAGCAGCCTCAGCTCCCTGGATAAAACCGTATCCGTAACGTACAACTGCCGGAGTTGCAACGCCTCCCATAAAGCCAAGTTTTTTGTACCCTTCTACAACCGCTGCATAGCCGGCCAGAAAACCGGCCTGTTCCTCTGCATACTGAATACCTACTGTATTTTCACCAATCTTTGTATCTCCATTGCTGGAAGGAACTCCATCCAGAAGAACAAATTTAAGATCCGGCCATGTATCCTGCGCTACATACATTGCCTCCGTAAACCGAAAGCCGGGTGCTACAATAATTTTTGCTCCGCCTTCGATTGCCAATTCCATGGCTGACAAATATGCATCTGTTGTCTTTTCTACCGGTTTATAATATTTGTAGGAAATTCCTTTTTCCTCACCATACTGTTTTACGCCTTCATATGTTCCCTGGTTAAATCCCTGGTCATCAATGCTTCCGCCATCTGCGATCATCGCAATCTCAGCACCCGCACCGGAAGCACCTTCTCCTGCAGCTGAAGTACCTGCTGTATTACCGCCCTGAGAACATCCTGTTACTGACATAACCATCATCGCTGCTAATAATGCTGCACCTATTTTTTTCATCGTTTTTTTCATGATCCTTCTCCTTTCTCAATCTGAACTCTAATTAGTAAGCCCCGTTATTATTTTCGCCGTCTTCCAGTATCTTAATTGCAGAACTGGTTCCAATCCGCTCGCATCCCTCTTCTAAAAACAGTTCCAGATCTTCTCTGGTTCTCACGCCTCCGGCTGCCTTCATCTTTACATCCTTATCTTTTGGAAGATTCTCTTTAAAAAGACGGATATCTTCAATCTTTGCTCCTGCAGTACCAAATCCGGTAGATGTCTTGATATAATCTGCTCCTCCGTCTGCCACACACCTGCAAAGACGAATCTTTTCTTCTTCTGTCAGATAACAGGTTTCAATAATTACCTTTAAGATCTTGTCTCCTGCTGCACGTTTCAGAGTAGCAATTTCTTCTGTTACACGGTCAAAATCTCCATTTTTTACATCTCCCAGATTTACAACCATGTCTACTTCTTTGGCTCCCTCTGCAATTGCCTGCTCCACTTCTGACCGTTTCACTTCTGTGGTATTGTATCCCAGGGGGAAACCAATTACTGTACAGATATTCAGCTTATCACCATATACCTCATGTACTCTCTTGATATAGGATGGCGGAATACAGACAGATGCCATTCCATGCGCAACTGCCTCTTCACATAATTTATGAATATCTTCCCAGGAAGAAACCGCCTTCAGTAATGTGTGATCAATATGCTGGTAAATAAGCTCTTTTTTCATAAGTTCATTTCCTCTTTCCTCTGCATCTGCAGAATCTACATTTTTCTGGTTGCGCTTTGTTTTCGAAAACATTTTATTCAAAAAAGTGATTTGCCGGCAGACACTTTTCTGAATCTGATAAATTCTACACTCAACGCTTTGTGCACAAAAAACAAAAAAGCCAACCGAAACGGCTGGCTTTTTGAACTCATCAACGTTAAATGTTTTATTTATTAAGTTGTTACGATTGTAACACCCATTATCATTCATGTCAATATCCATTCATTATTTCATTATTTTTTGTATATTATCACATTTTTTTTAATGTTCTAAAATTTCCAATCGAGCATATAATTTATATTTTATATGGTTTTTTCCATCTTCCCCCCTCACATTACATTTTCACCTTTTTGTTTAAAATGCACAATAAAAAAATAACTTTCTCTCTGCAACTTTCTCACCCCGCCTCCCGTCTAAGCATATGTACTGAAAAATATATTGCATATACTTATGGAGGTTTATTATGAAAAAAAGAAATTTATTCGCAGCAGCAGCCGTTTCCCTTATTTTGGCAACCGGATGCGGGGCCCAGCCCTCTTCTCAGCCGGTTTCTTCCGCAGAAGAAACCGTTTCCACACAAGTTTCCGAGTCCGCAGACACCCCTTCTGCTGAAGCCTCCTCCGCTGATACGGATGTCAAGACCTCATCCATTACAGGCACCATTGATGAAATCAAGGATTTTATGTTTAACATAACCGACAGCGAGGGCACATCCTTTGTCCTGTCCTTTGACGCAACGCCTGAAGGGCTCTCTGATGTAAAAAACGGTGACACGGTTACTGTTACCTACACCGGAGAATTAAGTGAGGTTGATGCGTTTACCGGAACTGTTATCTCTGTTAAAAAGGCCGAAAAATAAATCTATAAACTGAAAACTGCCGCAGCCAGAACGCGCATCCAGGACATATGCCTGAAGAATCGCCTTCTGACTGCGGCAGTTTATTATCTTATGTTTCTATTTGTATAAAGCCAGCCCATTAAACAGAATCACAGGATCATCATACCCGTTATCTTTTGACAGGGAAACCTCTACTCTGATCTGGTTCTGTCCGGAGACATCTACTCCAAAGTAGGTTACCTTCTCATTGTGATGAATATCCGAAGAGGTATAAAGTACCTGATCGTTATCCCCATAAACAGTCACTCTGGCCATAAGGCCGCTGTCAAACTGAGAAGACGATGGGCCGAAGGAACCGTATAAAAGCCGATATTCGCCGTTGGTATTGCAGATTACATGGCTTCCTTTTCCCTTCAGCCGGACCGCATTATCCCAGCGCTCCCCGCCTCCGGTTCTGGCCGATGTGAGGATCGAATATCCCTTTGTGGAAATTCCTTCCATATTTTGAACCAACTGCTGGGTAGACAGATCAGCGCTGTCAGAGGGCTCTACCGCCCCTTCCTCCGGTACCCACACTCCGTCTGTTCCAATGGTTCTTCCATCAATTACTGTATTAACCGCCATTACACCGCTTGGATACAGATAGTACCATTTTCCGCTGTCACTGTCTTTAAACCAGCCGGTTTCCATGGCTCCTGTGCTGTCCATATGATACCACTGGCCCTCTATCTGCTGCCAGCCCGTTGTCACATAACCGTCATTGTCCAGATAATAATACTTTCCCTTATCCTGAATCCATTCATTGTAGGCAAACTTATTCGCACCCCGCTGATACTTCCACTGGTCATTTACATATTTCCATGTACCCGCATAAGCCGGAACTGCCAAAGCTGCGCTCAATACAGCGGCCATTGCCATTACTCCAAAACGTCTCTTCATACTGCTTCTCCTTTCCAGAAAGACAGCACCGATTACAATACAGGGGCGCCGCCAGGTTGATTTTCATTATAATTCAATTTGATGAATTATGCAAGAAAGCCTTGGCTGCACCCCTGTTATTTCATAAAAATTTCATACTTACGGCCAGTTTCCGCAGGCAATTCCGTCTTTCAGCTTCAGAAGCCTCTGATTGCTGCTCCCCCGAAATACCAGGGTCAGATCCTTCTCTGCTTCCACAAATTCACCGTCCACCAGCACATCCAGACATTTTAAAATCTCCTGCGTATGTTCTGTGTATACCCTGCCTCCCGGCTGCATATCTGAATCATAAAGATAACCGCTGTAGCACCAGATATCCTTCTGCGGATATACCATTCGGATCTGCTTTAAAAGCTCTGCCACAGCCGGCTGGTTCTCCG
>UMJH01052415.1_pt1 | contig 9714 bp, 9 predicted proteins | sample 1966011 | NCBI WGS metagenome assembly UMJH01 (sample SAMEA4836146, study PRJEB28245) | human gut metagenome | biome: gut microbiome; material: fecal sample | place: Denmark | collected 2008 | reverse complement strand
GCGCAGCTCACGGTGGAACTGCTTGTATTCCAGCCGATGCAGGAAGAGGTGGTTACATCCGTGCAGACACAGCCGTTCGATTTAAAGCGCTGGGAGCAGCAGCCAGGGATTGTGGGTTATATTGTGCAGCCGGGGGATTCTCTGTGGAAAATTGCAAAAAAATTCCACACAACGGTGGATCAGGTGCGGGAAATGAATGAAATCGACGAGGAGGAAGCTGGTGCAGGGGCGCGGCTGCTTCTGATCAAAGAGGTAACGGCGGGTAACTGTTCATAGGTAGGAATTTTAGAGAGAAAAAATCGTTTCTGTTCACGGGTGGGCACTTTTGGGACCGAAAGTGCCGTAAGGAAACGTGGTGGCAGCAGGAATTTGCCGTATTGAAATTCGAAGCCACGGCAAATTCCGTTACTGGACACGTATGCGTGTACAGTAACAAAAAATCCAGCCGGAATGGTTGCATTTGGGGGAAAACTTTATATACTATTATTATAACTGTTCAATATCTTTACAGTTACAAGCAAAAATCCATGCAGATTTGACTTTGACAAAGGATTTTTGCCTTGTAAGCCAGGAAAACGCATCCGGCCGGTGCTTGATGATAGATCCGGGGAAGGAGTTTCCCGAACCGGGCGGTGCCCGTGCATTGCAAGGCGCGGCGCCGTTTACATAGGGCGTCCGGATGCGTTTTCCTGTGTACTGAGAAATTTTTGTCGGGAGTGCGAACCATAAAGGCAGGATGAGGCATGAATTATACATATCTTTTGCGCTGCGCGGACGGAACCTTGTACTGCGGGTGGACGAACCATCTGGCAGCGCGGGTGGCGGCGCACAATGCCGGGAAAGGTGCAAAATACACGAGAACCCGCCGTCCGGTAGTGCTGGCATACTATGAAGAATATGCGACGCGCAGCGAGGCGATGCGCCGGGAGGCAGCGATCAAGAAACTGACCAAAAAGGAAAAAGAGGCGATGGCAGCGCTGGGACGGACGGAGCTTCCGGTGGATGACGAGACGTAGATATATCGCGCCGGGGCAGATTATGTACGAAGAATTGGTACAAACAATAGCGGTAAAGGCAAGAAACAGCAGTGAAAATAGAAATTGAAAGATAGAGAGAAAACAGGAGCGGATAGGTACAGTGAGAAAAAGTAGAAGAAACAAAGGATGTATAGTGATGGCAACAGCCCTTCTGGCAGCGCTGCTTGGCGGCTGTTCGTTTCTATCGAAGGAGGCAGACGCGACGGAGGTTTCCAGCGAGGCGGAAACGGAAAGTCCGAGTGCCACACAGGAGTCGGAGACTGAGACAACTGAGACAGAGGAGACACAGGAGAGCCATGAGGCTGCCGAAGACGAAGAAAGCGGGGAAGAGGAAACCGAGGACCATTTCGTGGAAAAGAAGATCGTGGTGGCAACGGATATGCACTATTTTGCCGAGAAACTGGCAGGAAACCGCTGTGATTCCTTTGTCGGAATGGCGAGGGGCGGAGATGGGCGCGTGCTGGAGTACGGCTGGGAGGTCATGGACGCCTTTCTCGATGGTATGAAGGAGGAAGATCCAGACCTCTTGATTCTGAGCGGAGATTTGACGCTGGACGGAGAGAAAGCGAGCCATGAGGAACTGGCAGAACTTCTGGAAGGACTCAGCGAGGCGGGAATTGAGGTCGCGGTTATACCGGGAAACCACGATATCAATAACCCGGATGCCGCCGCTATACGGCGGATGGAACGGAAAAGGTGGAGTCCATCACAGCGGATGAGTTCCGGGATATTTATGCTGATTTTGGCTATGTAGCGGCGGACAGCCGGGATCCGGCATCGCTGAGTTATCTTTATAAGATAGACAGTGCAAACTGGGTGCTGATGCTGGATTCCTGTCAGTATGAACCGAAAAATGAGGTCGGCGGCATGATCCGCCGGGAAACGTATGAGTGGATGGAGCCGATTCTGGAAGAGGCGGAGCGGGAAGGCGCCCGCGTGATATCCGTCAGCCATCATAACCTGCTGGATGAGAGCGGAGTGAGCCGGTCCTTTTATGACAACTGTACGATCGAGCACAACGAGGAACTGGTGCGGATGCTGTCGGATCATGGCGTGCGCCTGCACTTGAGCGGACATCTGCATATACAGCATTATAAGGAAGACGAGGACACGGGCATCTATGAGATTGTGACGGGTTCCATGGTGATGGCTCCGTGCCATTACGGGATTGTCCGCATCTGGAACGACGGGACCTACCAGTATGATGCGAAATCAGTCGATGTGGACGGCTGGGCGATACGCCACTCGTACCATAACCGCGATCTGGCAGATTTTACGGCTTATTCGGAGTCGATCCTGCGTCGGGCGGCAATCCGCGATGCAATTCGGGATCTGAATCGCCATATTGAGGATCGCCATGCATTTTTTACGGACGAGAAGAAACGGGAAATGGCTTCGTACTACGCGGATCTTTGCGTGAATTATTATGAAGGACGGATGTATCAGATCGAGGAAGCCGCAAAGGAAAATCCGGTGCTGGAAGATTGGAACAAGATCGGCTATGTCAGCGAACTGAGCGATTTTCTGCAGAATATCCTGGAGGACGAGGCGAAGGACTACGGGCATCTGAAGATTCCGAGCGTACATTAAATAAAAATGGAGGTACCAGGAGGCATGGGAGAGACAAAAAAACAGCGTTCGCCGCTGACAACGCTCTGCTACATTGAAAAAGACGATTCATATCTGATGCTGCACCGCATTAAGAAGAAACAGGATGTGAATGAAGGAAAATGGATTGGCGTCGGCGGACATTTTGAGGAGAATGAAAGCCCGGAGAACTGCCTGCTGCGCGAAGTGAAGGAGGAGACAGGGCTGACTCTGACTTCCTGGCGCTTCCGCGGAATCGTGACGTTTATCGCGAAAGGTTGGCCGACGGAATATATGTGCCTGTACACGGCGGATGGATTTGAGGGAACGCTTCGCGAATGTGACGAGGGCGAGCTTGCCTGGGTGGCGAAAAAGGATGTGCCGGCTCTGCGGCTCTGGGACGGCGATCGGATCTTTTTGAAGCTTCTGATTGAAAGGGATACGTTTTTTTCATTGAAATTGTCATATGATGGGGACGAGCTGATAGAAGCTGAGCTGGACGGGGAAAAAATTACATACAAATAAGCACGCAACTGCGGGTTGGTTGGGGAACGAGGGTTCTGCAGTGCGTGCTCATGAGGAATAATCAATATATGGGAACCGATTTTGGGGAAAATCGGGGTGGTTGGCTATGCCAGAAAGATAAGAAGATGAATTATTTTCTCTTGTTCCTTATCTTTAACTTGATTATATATCATTCATCGTATATAATCAAATATAAATAAGAAAATAATTATTATAAATTTTTTGTTATAGAATCATAAGTGGACAAAAGAGCCGGAAACCCTGTAGATAAAGGGGAAAGAATGGAACGGAATGAGAATGTTCACGGGCGGGAAGTTTCGGGATGAAATATCCCGCAGGATGCAGCGATGAGAAAAAGCAGGGTACATAGGAGGAAACATGTTCGACGGAAAAGAGTATGTATACGCGGTCTACGAGGAAAAGAGTTTTTCGAAGGCGGCGCAGAAACTGTATATTACGCAGCCGGCGTTAAGCACGGCGATCAAGAAGGTGGAGAAAAAGATAGGAACTCCGATTTTTGACCGGAGCACCTCTCCGATCGGACTGACGCCGGGCGGTGAAGTTTATATCGACGCGATCGAAAAGCTGTTTGCGCTGGAACAGAACACGCTCAATCAACTGAATAACTTAAATGGGCTTCTGGCGGGCAAGCTGTCGGTTGGCGGAACGATCTTTTTTACCTCGTTTGTACTTCCGGGCGTGTTGAGCGAGTTTTCCCATCGGTATCCGCAGATCAAGATTGATCTGCAGGAGGGCACGACCACACAGCTGACCGATAAGCTGGTTGCCGAGGAACTGGATCTTCTGATCGATAACTCGGAACTGGATGACAAAAATTATGAAAAGTATTATTATAGCACGGAGAGAATTATTCTGGCTGTTCCGAAGAGTTTTCCGATCAATGAGGAGCTGACCCAGTATCAGCTTACCGCGGAAGATATCCGGGCAGGACGCCACAGTCAGGCGGAGTTTCCGGTACTGCCGCTGCCGCTCTTAAAGAGTACTCCGTTTATCTTCGTCAAAGAGGAAAACAGCATTTACAAGCGCAGCATGAAGATGTGTAGCCGCCAGAATTATTCGCCGAATATTATCATGAAACCGGACCAGGTTGTCTCTGCGTTCAACATGGCAGGACGGGGCGTGGGCGCGACCTTCATCCCGGATGGCCTGATCGTCAATCTTCCATATGAAGTGCCGCTGTGCTTTTACAAGATGAATGAAGAGCTGGCGGTCCGTTACGTTTATTTGTACAAGAAGAGAAATAAGTACCTCACGAAGGCGATGGAGGAGTTTATCCGCGTGGCAGTCGGCGACGAGGCGTTCCAGAAGGTACGGGAGCAACGGGAGAAAGAGAATCAGGAGAAGAAAGGTTCGGATAAGAAGGGGGATAAATAATGCGAAGAGGAGAACGTGCGATTGAGTCGAAAGACGGGCAGAAAGCCATTTTGGAACACTGCCGGGTGTGTAGTCTCGCCTTTTCCGGGGATGAATACCCGTATGTGATCCCGTTAAATTATGGTTTTGTGTGGAACGAAGACCAGGAGACGCCGGTGCTGTATTTCCACGGCGCTCCGGTGGGAACGAAGATTGAGCATATGGAGCGCGACAACCGGGTGGCATTCTGTGTGCAGAATGAAAAAGAGATAAAGATTCTGGAACCGGCATGCAGAAGCACGATGATTTATGAGAGTGTTTGCGGCACTGGACGGTTATCCCGTGTGGCTGATCCTGGGGAGAAAGGAGAGGCACTGACAAGGATCATGCAGCAGTATGACCCGGAGGGCGGACCGTATGAGTTTGCTCCGGAGGTAGCGGCGAGAACCACCGTCCTCTGCCTGCGTGTGGAAACTCTGACAGGTAAGAGCAATGCGCCGAAACCGGAGCAGCCATGAAACAGTTAAGACAGATATCAATTCTGGTGCGGGGGGCACAGCTTCTGCTGCTGGTCCTCGCACTTTTTCTGGTTGTATGGCTGGTGCCGGATGCAGGGAAAAAGCATGCATCCGGGACGGAAGCTTCGGAAGCTGAGACAGATGGCGGCGATGTGGCGGAGAATGAAAAAAATGGAGCCGCCGGGAATCTGAAGGAGGATGGATCATCCGCCGGGGAAGTGATACAGGATGATGCAGATGAGAACGCTTCGGATGTAGAAGCGGCTTTAAAGCGCCGGACTTCCCGGAAACAGCTGTATAAAAGAAAAAAAGTGCCCCAGAAGGCACAAGAAGAGACGGTTTATATGCCGCCGACTATCTGGCTGGCGACGGATCTTCACTATCAGTCCCCGCAGATGACAGATTTCCAGTCTGCGTTTGATACCTATACGATGGGAAATGATGGGACGCTCGTGCCGTATCTGGATGAGATCACGGAGGCATTTCTGGAGGAGGTGCGGACGGTGCATCCATCGGCACTGGTTTTGAGCGGAGATCTCTCCCAGAATGGTGAGAAAGCAAACCATGAAGCGCTTGCAGAAAAGCTAGAGCGGGTGCAGGCGGCGGGAATTCCGGTGCTGGTGATTCCGGGCAACCATGATATCAACCACCCGTGGGCAGCAACGTATTTTGATGATCAGGTATCCCCGGCAGAGGGAACAAGTTCGGAAGAGTTTTACCAGATTTACCATAAGTTTGGCTATGATCAGGCGATGTCCCGGGCTTCGGATTCACTGAGTTATGTTTACCGCCTGGATGAAAAATATTGGCTGATGATGCTGGACAGCTGCATGTGTGAACCGGTCCATGAGACGGGCGGAAAGCTAAGCGAAGAGACGACTGCGTGGATGAAAATGCAGCTGGAGGAGGCGAAAAAACAGGGTGTGACGGTCATTCCGGTTTCACACCACAATCTGTTGGATGAGAGTACACTCTATCCGGAGGAATGCACGATTGAAAATACGAAAGAAGTGACCGCGCTTCTGGAAGCATATGGAGTTCCGGTGTATTTGAGCGGGCATCTGCATTTGCAGAGAATCAAGAAGCATACGTCAAATCTGAACACACCGGGCGGATATGGAATCCGGGAGATAGTGACTTCTCCGCTTCCGATGGCGCCGTGCCAGTACAGTATCCTAAACTGGCAGGCGGATGGCAGCCTGTCCTACCATACAAAAAAGGTAGACATAGCAGGCTGGGCGCAGCGCTACGGGGAAGAAGACGAGAATCTTCTCAATTTTGATACTTATGCGGATCAGTTTCTGGTAGATGTGATTTCGGAACAGGCGTTTAAGGCGCTGCAGTCGGCATCAAAGGATATCAAAGAAGAGATGGCAAGGCTCTATGCCGATATGAACCGTGATTATTGTTCGGGCACGAAGATTGATGTGGCAAAGATCAGAAAAAGCGAGGCATATCAGTACTGGATCCGTTACAGCGGCAATGATTTTTGGCTGGCAAGGCTGCAGGCGATCCTGCACGATGCCCGGACGAACAACACGGTGCTGGAGCTGAAAGCGGGCGTGGATTTCCCGCTGCCGGGGGAGACGATAGAAAACCCGGAGAATGCAGAAAATGAGGAAACTGCCGGAGCAGATGCGGGCAGTCCGGCAGAGGAGATACAGAAAAAGGAGGAATCATATGGACTACGAGGGAATTGTATACAGACCGCCGAGTGAGGCGCGCAGCCTGATCATTCAGGTGACGATCGGATGTGCACACAACACCTGCGGCTTTTGCAATATGTATAAAGAAAAGAAGTTCCGGATCCGGAGCCTGGCGGAGATTCTGGCAGATTTGACGGAGGTTTCCCACAATCCGTATGCGCCGTATATCGAGAAGGTATTTTTGGCGGACGGCGATGCGCTGGTTATGAAAACGGAGGATCTTCTGGTGATTCTGGATGCGATCCACCGCCTGTATCCGGGCGTGAAGCGGGTGGCTTCCTACGGAACGGCACAGGATATTTTGCGGAAATCGGAAGAAGAGCTGATCCGCCTGCGCGAGGCGGGACTCGGAATCGTCTATGTGGGCGCGGAATCCGGCGACAATGAGATTTTAAAATATATCAATAAAGGCGTGACGGCGGAACAGACCATTGAGGCAGGGCAGAAGCTGAAACGCTGCGGCATCGCGACCTCAGTGACGCTGATTTCGGGGCTTGGCGGACGCAGCAAGGTGGAGGAACATGCCTTGTCCTGTGCGAAGCTCATCACGGCGATGAATCCGGAGTACGCATCCTTCCTGACACTGCGCCTGTACGAGGGCACGCCGATGTATGCAGATGTCGTGGAAGGGCGATTCCAGCGGATAACTCCGGATGAAATTGTGGATGAAATGGAAATTTTCCTGAAAAATGTGGATTCTCCGGGCACAGTATTCCGGACGAACCATGCGTCGAACTACGTGATTCTGGCGGGAACCTTAAACGGGGATATTCCGGCCATGCTTAAAAAACTGGAGGAGGCAAAGAGAACGCATCATTACCGGAAATTCCGGGAGACCGGCGATCTCTTATAAGTAGGTATGATTTATCTGATTTTTGCGATTCTTTTCAGCGCGTCCCTGGCGCTGGCGCTGCGGATCAGTGAGACGTTCAGCGATAACCGATATGGGATTTTGGTTGGAAATTATGTGACCTGTCTGGTGGTGGCATTTATTCTGCTTCCAGATAAAAATATCTTTGCGGCAGGCAGCCGGACGGCGGTTCTTACGGGAATCGTGAATGGATTTTTGTTTACAGGAAATCTGGTTCTAATGCAGAAATGCATCCGTGAAAATGGGGCAGTTCTGTCGTCGGCATTTGCGAAGCTTGGTATCGTGATTCCGGTCACGGCGAGTATCCTGTTTTTAGGTGAGATCCCAACGCTGTTCCAGCTGGTGGGGATCGTGCTGGTTATTGTGGCGATCTGGGTCATCAACAGCGAGGGGGACCGCGGCTGCGGACGCAGACGGAGGATGGGTTCGGCGGGACTTCTGCTCGTTTTATTTGTCGTCAGCGGTATGGCAGACGGGATGTCCAAGGTAACGGAGAGGATCGGCGAGAGACGGTTTGATGCGCTGTTTCTGTTCTATACGTTCCTGACCGCACTGGTTCTGACTGTGGTTCTGGCATTTCTCGAGCAGCAGAGAACCCGCCGCAAGATTGGAAAGATGGACTTTTTGAGTGGTGTGGCAGTCGGATTTCCAAACTATTTTTCAACCTCGCTGCTGCTGGCGAGTGTGTCGAGACTGCCGGCGTTTATCGTGTATCCGAGCTTTAGTGTCGGTACGATCCTGGTGGTCAGCTTTGTGAGCGTGCTGGTGCTCGGGGATCCAATCAGCCGGAGACAGATTGGGGGATGCGGGATTATTTTGGTGGCGTTGGCGCTGCTGAATCTTTAAGATTTTCCGTTTCGGATGCTGCGCTCATAATAAAAGATATACTGCTGCATTACCCCTGCGTATCCTTTATAGCTTCCAAAAAAATCCTGGATAATAGTAGTGTACAGGCGGCTTTTTGGAAGGCGGCGGTAGCGGATGGGGTGTTTGGGAAGATATTCTTTGGTCAGGATCTGTTCGATCCAGGTATCAACGGGGAAGGCGTCGATGTGGTGGAGTCCGAAGAGGCAGACGCAGTTGGCGACCTTGGGACCGATGCCATAGAGGCTGGTAAGTGCGGTCATGGCTTCGTCCGGAGGCAGGGCTGCGAGGGATTCTAAGGATACGTTTCCGGCGAGGACATCCTGGATGAGGCGGTGGATGTATTTGGCGCGGTAGCCGAGTTTTAAGGTTAATAGGTCGTCCAGGCTGGCAGATGCCAGTTCTTCGGGCGAGGGAAAAGAATAGTAGGTGCGGATGGAACCGTCGGACAGGGCGGCGGTTCTCTTCGCACCGTATTTTTTTGCCAGAGCTTCGACGGCTTCGCGGATCTTTGGGATGGTTTTCTGCTGGGAGATCAGGAAGGTGATCATCATTTCCCAGAGATCCTGACGGAGAATCCGGATGCCGGAACCGGCGTCTGCCGCCGCCGCGAGGTAGACATCGTCTGCGCGGATGGAGGCGATGAAAGAGCCGTAATCGGTGCCGAGATCGAAGTATTGTTTCCAGAAAGGAAGCGCTTCGTCCGGGCAGTCGAAGAAGAAACCGTCCGGCGTCCCGGAAATTTCCAGATAGTGCGTCCCGCTGATGAGTGACCAGATCCCCGGTTTTTCCGGAACCGGAAGCATACGGAAACATTGACCGGAGGCGGCGATCTGGGCGAGGTTCAGGTTCAGGCAGGAGATGATGTGGGAGTTGGGGAAAGTGTGTGTTTCGATTGCAGGCAGGTTTGTTGTATGTGTGTTCATGGCAGGGCATCCTCTTTTTTTAAAATATTCGTAACTGTTCAGTACCTTCACAGTCACGCGCAAAAATTCATTAAAAATTGCCTACGGCAATGGAATTTTTGCCTGCTGACCCATATTTTCGTACGGTCAGCGCAGTAAATGCGCAGACCTACTGAAGAGTTACAAATATTCTTTGCTTATATCTATGGAATATCAAGTTATAAAACCTTGAATCATAAAGTATCAAATCATGTAATTCTTATGAGATGTATCATAGCATAGAAGACCTTTGCCTGCAAACGGTTACCTTTTATCAGAAAGAAATTG
>UMJH01050461.1_pt1 | contig 10006 bp, 5 predicted proteins | sample 1966011 | NCBI WGS metagenome assembly UMJH01 (sample SAMEA4836146, study PRJEB28245) | human gut metagenome | biome: gut microbiome; material: fecal sample | place: Denmark | collected 2008 | reverse complement strand
GGCCTCGTGTCGGCCGGCTGCCGCATGACATCCTCTTGTTTTGGCCAAAGCGTCTCTCTTCTCCAATTGCAGGTGGCATTGAAAGCGCAGCCCCTGCCCAATCATTTGTTGAACACCAATAATCCAGCACATGAAACCCAAATCCATTTGGCAAACCCTCTCCCGCAGGAGTTTCTTGACCGTGGCCTGCACCCTCCTGGTGTCGGTCGTGACGCTGATTTATTTTCTGCCCAGAGAGAGCAAATTTGGCTATGTCTATGAGCTCAACAAGCCCTGGCATTATCCTCAGCTCATTGCCTCGTACGATTTCGTGATTTACAAAACCGACGACGAGGTGAAGCGAGAGCGCGACAGTGTCGTGCGGCAGTTCGTGCCCTATTATCGCGTAGATTCCCTTGTGGCCGAAAAGCAGATTGCCGCTTTGCGCAAGGATTTCTATGCCGGGAAGTTCCGTGGCATCCCCGTCTATTATCTCCCGCGGCTGGTTGAAAACATGCGGCAGATATATGCCCGCGGCATATTGGATGTGTCTGACTATGAAGGTTTTCTGAAAAGCGACTCTCATGCGTTGAGGCTCATTAGAGGACAGGAAGCCACGACCGGAGAAGTAGAGAACTTCTTTACCATCCGAACGGCCTACGACTATCTCTTGAATCGCGATAGGGGCGCCTTATCGCAGGAGGCTTTGCGCGAGTGTAATCTCAACGATTATCTGGCGGTCAACGTGAAAAACGATACCGCCAAAAATCGCTTGGAATTGCAGAGCGAACTTTCGCAGGTGTCCGACAATATCGGCATGGTGCAGAGCGGACAGCTCGTCATCGACCGGGGGCAGATTGTCAACGCCGAGCACGTGCGCATCCTCAATTCGCTCAAGAAAGAAAGCGAGCAGCGCATGGACCCCTCGCGCGGCTATTGGTTTATCTTTGCGGGCCAGGTGATTTTCGTCATCCTCCTCATCAGTTTGCTGTTCACCTATCTCAAACTCTTCAGGCGCGATTATTTCTCCTCGCCCCACAGTGTACTCCTGCTCTTCTCGTTCGTCACGGTGTTCCCCGTCATCACCTATCTCATGATGGCCCACCATTTCTATAGCGTTTACCTCGTCCCCTACGCCCTCATTCCCATTTTTGTGCGCATCTTCATGGATTCCCGCACTTCGTTCATGGCCGTTGTGACCAGTTCGCTGCTCTCTGCCCTCTCGCTCCACAGTCCGTTTGAGTTCGTGTTGTGGCAAATCGTGACGGGAGCCACGGTCATCTATTCGCTTCGGGAACTGACCGAGCGCTCGCAATTGTTGCGCACCGTGTTGGCGGTGGTGGTCGTTGGGCTCGTCATCAGCATCGGCTACGACCTCTCTCAGGGCTTGAACGGCGATGCTTTCGACCGCTCCCGCATCGTGTATATGATCATCGGCGGCATCCTCTTGCTCTTTGCCTATCCGTTGATGTATTTCGTTGAAAAGCTCTTCGGCTTCACCTCCAGTGTCACGCTGGTTGAGCTCACGAACACCAACAACCCGATACTCCGTAAAATGAGCAAGGTGGCACAGGGAACGTTCAACCACTCCATGCAGGTCTCAAACCTCGCCGCAGAAGTGGCCGACAAAATCGGCGCCAAGGCCCAGCTGGCCCGAACAGGGGCGCTCTATCATGACATCGGCAAGGTGCTGAATCCAGCGTTTTTCACCGAGAACCAGTCGGGCGTGAATCCGCACGACACCATCTCCGAAGAACGCAGTGCGCAGATCATCATCAATCATGTGACCGACGGCTTGCGACTGGCGGAGAAATACCATCTGCCGCAGGTCATCAAGGAATTTATACGTACGCACCACGGAACGGGGCTTGTCAAGTATTTCTACATACAATATTGCAACAAACACGTGGGCGAGCCCGTTGACGAAGAAGCCTTCCGCTATCCCGGTCCTAATCCGCAGACGCGAGAGCAGGCCGTTGTGATGATGTGCGACTCTGTGGAGGCCGCTTCCCGCAGTTTGAAAGAATACACCGAGGAGAGCATCACGCAGCTCGTCAACCGCATTGTCGATTCCCAGCTCGCCGAGGGGCATTTCAAGGAGTGTCCCATCACGTTCCGCGACATCGCAGATGCCAAGCGCACGCTGATTGATAGTTTGAAAACCATTTATCACACGCGCATCTCCTATCCCGAAATCAAAAAACCGACAGACCAGGCGCAAAATTCGCCGCTGCGCGGCTTCAAGGGGACGCATCCTTGGCATTTCAACAAATAAGTGATAGATTCCATCAAGGAGAGGGAAATTTCAAAATGTTTCCCTCTCCTTCTTGATGGTATCATAATAAATACCTAAATTTGCAGGTGCTTACACTCTCTAAAACAGAAAGCCCTTGTTGGGCTTGAAGTGGGGGGTAAGCAGATATACATAAAGGCGTTATCTGACGCTTTGGTTTTGACTCCATAAGAACTTCGCAACTTCAAATTGATTGTCAAAAACACAAAGCAACGAGAACGCCTCATGGGATGTATAGTATATGGCCCTCGTTAGTTTCAAACATTTTTTGTTTGAAACTGAGAGGGTGTATTATATGGCATCAGCGTGGGGCTTTCAGCGTTGCTCGTTTCGACAATCAGGGCAATGCGAAGGCCTTTATGGAGGAAACGGGCAACAGAACTGGCTCTACGCTTTTTTTATGTCTTGAAAAAACTCATATAGGAAAACTAATGCTTGATGAGCCGGTGGAGCATGCAAAACTTATACAGATATGTCTCCATAATGGTATTGCGTGCTTGCATCATGGCAGGCTTGGATTTTTATTGGCTGTTGGCATGAGTGATGTAGCCAACGGCATTAGTATTATTATCTTATCAGAGTTTTATATCAATGAAAAATATATTATGCACACTGATACTGTTTTCAGTGGCAATTTTTTGCGCAGGCGTACATGCCCAGCCGCGCGGTATGAATAGTTATTATTATGCTGATGGTATCCAATATAGTTATTACTCAAGTAAAAAGGCATCCGTAAGTGCTCAAAATACGAATATAGAATTTGCCGTTATTCCTGAGAGAATAGAATCGAAAGAACTCGATTATGATGGTTATATAATACCTACATACATTACAAATTTTAAAAAATGTGGGTCGCTTCAATACGTAACGATGCCATCAACGATAAAGGAGATTAGGGAAAATGCGTTTTTGAATTGCTCCTCTTTATCCGCCATAAGTATTTCGTCTTCAGCCGTAAAAATTGCAGACGATGCCTTTGACGGATGTGGCAATCTGGCCGTGGTTTATTTGCCGAGTGGTTACGATGCAGACGCTTTTCCCGTTGCTGGTGGTTTGATGCTCGTTGCAGAATCCCGTGGTTATGATGTCTATGTGACGGAAAATGTAGGTGAAGAGCAGCTTAATACGATAGTGGCAGTCTCGGAGATTACGTCAAACATTGAAAATATGGAATCATACGAGCAAATTCCTGAAGCGGTGCGCCAACCATTGGAGAAACTATTGCAGACGAGCTATACTTTCAAAGTGCTTTCCTCTATGGATGATGCCGTCATGCAGACTTATGTCGAAGAATTGAATGCAGCATATGAAGATGTTTGCAGCGCTGTGAATATTCCCAAAATGAAAGCGCTTTGCGAAAAATATTTGGAAGCCAGATGTCCGCAAAGGCAGGGTGTGCCTTTTGTTGCTGGCGATGGGCTGATTACGGAGGCTTCCCAGATTACTTCTAATGCGAAACATCCATCCTTGGGGTCCTTTGAAAATTTGATAGACGCGAATAGTAACACGTATTTCAGAACCAAGGTGAGCCAGGATAATTCTACAGAGCATTTGCGCTATTTGCAACTTGACTTGAAAGACCTTTATAGAACGGTTGTCGTTAAAGGCGAAAAATGCAAGTTGGGAAAATATCCAGAAGTTGTTCAGGTATATGTCACCAATACACCGGAGGACAAAGATTCCTGGGTACGTAGTGGTGATGCGGTAACGCTCGACTATGCTTACGATGACGGAAAAGCTTTTCTCTTGCCTGTGACGTTAGGTGAAGATGCGTATCGGTATGTCATAATGGATGTGATTTCTGTCACCAATGACAAGGGGGCAAGTTCTGTCGGTGATTTCTATTTGAGCGAATTGCATGTTTATGCCTCTTGTGACAAAACTGAATTATTAAGTCTTTCAATGCAATCCGACTTGGCTCGTGCCTACTCCGATGCCAAGAAAGAGTTGGATAATAACAAGGCGACGGATGCTACGATGAATAAATTGCAGCGTCTGTTGAAAAAAATGGAAAATGAGCTTGCTTCAAAGGGCGCTTTTGTTGATTTCAGCAAGAGCGGCTACGTTACGCTTTACAGCGATAAGGATGTGAAAATTCCAACAGGAATGCTCGGTGCCATCGTTAAGTGCGACGAGCAGAAAATTCCGTACATTGACTATATGTACAAAAAAGGAAGTGTTGTGCCGGCCCAAACAGGACTTCTGCTTAAGTCTAACCAAGGTAATTATTTCTTTATGAATGAAGAAACCAGTGGTGAGGAGAGTCCAGAGGGGAATCTTTTGCATGGTTCTTTAGAAGATGAACAGACCAAGAGTAACGATGCGCTGTGCAAATATTACAAATTGTCTTACGATCTTCAAACGAACTCAGTTATAGGCTTTTACTGGGGTGCGGAAAATGGTGGAACGTTCATTAATAAAGCAGGTAAGGCTTATCTTGCATTACCTGTATCCGCTCCTATGAGCAGCAACGGCTTTAGTTTGGACGATATGAATATTGGCAATGTGACCAGTATACAGTCCGCAGTGTCTGCACGCAAATCAGATGCTGTGTTTAATCTCAAGGGGCAATATATCGGAAGTCGCAACGCCATGAAGACAAAAAAAGGTATCTATATCATCGGCGGAAGAAAAGTGCTCGTTAGGTAAAGTTTGATAGTCATTTCCATTAAATCCAAATACAAATCCAAATGAAGAAAAAATATTTATCCCCCAAAAGTGAAGTCATTGCTTTTGCACTGGAAAGTCTGATGTTGTCTACATCCCTTCCAACGAAAGATGAGCTTGGTGCAGACCAGCTATCAAATAAGCAGGAGTCTGGTTGGAATTGCACTAACTGGCAGGAAGATTGCGATGATGAATGAAATCATTGTCTCTATCAGAAGTAGGAGATGCGCAGAACTTTAAAATGCTCCGCTACTGTATGGCCTTTCCGTTTGTATTACAGGCGGAGAGGCCTTTTGAGTTTCTGAAAATGGTGCGCCCTATAGTTTCATCCTGTTATTTTGCCCTTATAATTCATTCCTTACGATATTTTTGTCGTATCTTTGCAGGATAAGTATGTTGCCTTTATATACAGATAATGCAAGGCAGGCGGGGAATGATGCCCGCATGGTGGACTATCCCATACACGCAAGCAAATAAAAGACACGAAATATGAACATCGAACAACAACTGACCGCCGACGTGCGGGCCGCCATCAAGGCACTCTACGGACAGGAAGTGCCCGACAACCTTTTGCAGCTTCAGAAGACGAAGCGCGAATTTGAGGGACATCTAACCCTCGTGACTTTCCCCCTTTTGCGCATCTCGCGTAAGAAACCAGAGGAAACGGCACAGGAAATCGGACAATATCTTCAGGAAAACTCTGATGCTGTGGCTGCCTTCAATGTGGTGAAGGGATTCCTTAACCTCGTGGTGGCTCCTCAGAAATGGGTGGAATTGCTCGAAGTTATTGACGCTGACGACCATTATGGCTTCGTGAAGCCGACGGAGGCGTCGCCGCTCGTGATGATTGAATATTCTTCTCCGAACACCAATAAGCCGTTGCATCTCGGACACGTGCGCAACAACCTCCTCGGATGGTCGCTTTCGCAAATCATGGAAGCTAATGGCAATCGCGTGGTGAAAACCAACATCGTCAACGACCGCGGTATTCATATCTGCAAATCAATGCTCGCTTGGCTGAAATATGGCAACGGCGAAACGCCGCAGAGCTCAGGCAAGAAGGGCGACCACTTGATTGGCGACTATTATGTGGCTTTCGATAAGCACTATCGCGAACAGGTGAAGGAACTCAAAGCGAAGTTCATCGCTGAGGGCATTGCTGAAGAGGAAGCTGAGACACGCGCCAAGAACGAGGCGCCACTCATCGTTGAGGCCCACGAAATGCTCGTGAAATGGGAGCAGGGCGACAAGGAAGTGCGCGACCTTTGGCGCAAGATGAACGCTTGGGTGTATGAGGGCTTCGATGAGACCTATAAGGCGCTTGGCGTTGGCTTCGACAAGATTTATTATGAAAGCGACACCTACCTCGAGGGTAAAGAGAAGGTGGAAGAAGGTTTGAAGAAGGGCATCTTCTATCGCCGCCCCGATGGTTCTGTCTGGGCCGACCTCACGAAGGAAGGTCTCGACGAAAAACTCCTTCTCCGCGCCGACGGAACGAGCGTTTATATGACGCAGGACATCGGTACGGCCAAGCTCCGTTTCCAGGACTATCCCATCGACAAGATGATTTATGTGGTTGGCAACGAGCAGAACTACCACTTCCAGGTGCTCTCCATCCTGCTGGACAAACTCGGATTTGAATGGGGCAAGAGCCTCGTGCATTTCTCTTACGGTATGGTGGAACTCCCCAACGGCAAGATGAAGAGCCGTGAAGGCACCGTGGTGGATGCCGATGAACTCGTGGCGGAAATGGTGAGACAGGCACGCGAAACGGCCGACGAAAGTGGAAAGTTTGCGGATATGCCTGAAGAGGAAAAGGCACAGGTGGCACGCATCGTCGGAATGGGTGCTTTGAAATATTTCCTGCTCAAGGTTGATGCACGCAAGAACATGCTTTTCAACCCCGAGGAAAGTATTGATTTCAACGGAAATACCGGTCCTTTCATCCAGTACACCTACGCCCGTATCCGCTCAATCTTGCGTAAAGCTGCTGAAGCTGGCATCGAAGTGCCTGCTCAGTTGCCAACAGATGTGGAACTTTCTGTTAAGGAAGAGGCCCTCGTGCAGCACGTGGCAGATTTCGCTAATGTCGTGCGCCAGGCCGGACAGGAATACTCTCCTTCGTCTGTCGCCGCTTATTGCTACGACCTCGTGAAGGAGTACAACCAGTTCTACCACGACTTCTCAATTCTCCGCGAGGAAGATGCCAAGAAAAAGGCCTTCCGTTTGGTGCTCTCAAAGAACGTTGCCAAGGTGGTACGCCTCGGCATGAGTTTGTTGGGCATTGAAATGCCGGAGAGAATGTAATATATATGGTGTCAAACGTTTGTTCGTTTCTCCCTTCAGAGAGGCGGGCAAGCGTTTGACGACCTTTCAGAGCGATGGCAAAACAGAAATATTATGTGGTTTGGCGTGGCGTGGTCCCTGGCATCTATACCACGTGGGCTGAATGCGAGCAACAGGTGAAAGGCGTTGAAGGCGCTGTCTACAAGTCTTTTGCATCGCGCGATGAGGCCGAAGAAGCCTATTATTCAGCGCCGGAAGCCTATATAAAACAGAAACAGACCGATGGAGGAAAAGAAGTGGGGGATGCCTCAGTTGCACCGGCTCCGGCTTCAGACACCGCTTCGGCACCAGCCTTGGCAGCCGATTCTTCTGTGGTTTCCAATCCAGTTCCCACTTCTTTGCTGCATCTGCCACCAGAAGTGACACCCGATGCCTTGGCCGTTGATGCGGCCTGTTCGGGAAATCCTGGTAAGATGGAATATCGTGGCGTTTATCTCAAGACGGGGCAAGTGGTATTTCATTACGGCCCTGTTTATGGCACCAACAATATCGGTGAGTTCCTGGCCATTGTTCATGCCTTGGCCCTGCTCAAGAAGATGGGTACGCCACTCACCATTTATTCCGACAGCCGCAACGCCCTGTTGTGGGTCAAGAAGAAGAAATGCCGCACCACTTTGGCGCGGACTCCGCGCACAGAGCAACTCTATCAGATGATTGAAAGGGCCGAACGCTGGTTGCAGACAAATACCTATTCGGAAATGCCCTTGTGCAAATGGGAAACGGCGCAGTGGGGCGAAATCCCCGCAGATTTTGGACGGAAATGAGCCAGCGGGCGCTCTGCTTCCTTGTTTGCTAAACGGCGGGCAGGGCAGTCTTCATCTGAGCCTTGTTGTGTCCTTGATTCTGATAATTAGCATGTTCGCCTTAGGCGTTTTTGTGTTCTGAAAACGCCCAATGGCCAGAAACCTTCAAATCGTCCGTAACCTTCCAACAGTCCGGACAAACCGAACTGTCCAAACAGAAATCCGTACTCAGATATTCACTCTTCATTTATGAAAGAATTCTTTAAAGTCATGCGGCGCTACGTCGCCCCCTACAAAAGATACATGATTGGCTCGTTGATATTCAATTTGCTGTCAGCGGTTCTCAACGTGTTCTCTTTCGCGTCGCTCATCCCCATGCTGAACCTCCTCTTCAAGGTGGACAAGACCGTGTATGGATTTATTGCTTGGGACGATGCGGCACATTCCATGAAGGACATCTTGGTCAATAACATGTATTATTACACCCAGCAGATCATGCAGACCTTTGGTCCTTCAACCACCCTGCTCCTGATTGGTCTGTTTCTTGTGACGGCCACCCTTCTGAAAACGTCGTGCTATTTTGCTTCGGCAGGTATGTTGGTGCCTATGCGCACCGGCATCGTTCGTGATATCCGCTCTCATGTTTATCATAAAATCACCAACCTTCCCTTGAGTTTCTTTTCTGATGAGCGCAAGGGAGACATCATTGCCCGCATGAGCGGTGATGTCAACGAGATTGAGAACTCCATCACGGGGTCGCTCGAAATGCTCATCAAAAACCCGATACTTCTCCTCTGTTATTTCAGCGTGTTGCTCTACACCAGTTGGCAACTCACCGTCTTCACCATCGTTGTTCTTCCGCTGATGGGATGGGTGATGGGAAAAATCGGCCGACAGCTGAAGCGCCAGAGCCTCGACGCACAAAACAAATGGAGCGAGACCATGTCTCAGCTTGAAGAGACATTGAGCGGTATGCGCATCATCAAGGCGTTTACGGCCGAGAGAAAGATGCAGCAGCGTTTCGATGAGAGTGCCAACGCTTTCCGCCAGGCCACCAACAAAGTATCGATTCGTCAGGCTTCCGCCCATCCGGTCAGTGAGTTTCTTGGCACTTTCCTCATCGTGCTTGTGCTCTGGTATGGCGGTACGCTCATTTTCTCCAATCATCCGCCGGTTGATGCGCCGACTTTCATTTTCTATATGGTGATTCTTTATAGTATCATCCAGCCGTTGAAAGACCTTTCCAAGGCCACTTACAGCATCCCCAAAGGTATGGCTTCTGTGGAGCGCGTCAACAAGATTCTCAATGCGGAGAATCCCATTAAGGAAACGCCGAATCCAGTGCATGTGGATGGACTTAAGGACGAAATAGAGTTCCGCAACATCACCTTTTCTTATAACGGACGCACCAATGTGCTTGACAATGTCAACCTCACTGTGAAGCGCGGGCAGACCATTGCCATCGTGGGACAGAGCGGTTCTGGAAAGAGCACCCTGGTGGATCTCTTGCCGCGTTACCACGACGTGACAGAGGGCGAGATTTTGCTCGACGGCGTCAATGTGAAAGACATTGCGCTCAAGGACCTCCGTGCCTTGATTGGTAACGTCAACCAAGAGGCCATTCTTTTCAACGACACTTTCTTCAACAATATCGCCTTCGGTGTGGAGCATGCCACGCAGGAGGACGTGGAGGCTGCGGCGCGTATTGCCAACGCTCACGACTTCATCATGGAAAGCGAAGAAGGCTATAACACAAAGGTGGGCGACCGCGGTTGCCGTCTCTCTGGCGGCCAGCGTCAACGCATCTCCATCGCCCGTGCCATTCTAAAGAACCCCGCCATCCTTATTCTTGATGAGGCCACATCGGCCCTCGATACGGAAAGCGAACGACTGGTGCAGGAGGCGCTGGAGCATTTGATGAAAACGCGCACCACCATCGCCATTGCCCACCGTTTGTCGACCATCAAAAATGCCGAAG
>UMJH01026189.1_pt1 | contig 10078 bp, 7 predicted proteins | sample 1966011 | NCBI WGS metagenome assembly UMJH01 (sample SAMEA4836146, study PRJEB28245) | human gut metagenome | biome: gut microbiome; material: fecal sample | place: Denmark | collected 2008 | reverse complement strand
ATTTGCCGGGGAGTGGTTGACAAATAAAATGGCTTGCGGTTATAATAATATTCGGTTGCCGGAATGGGCAGATCGCTAGCAAAAGCTTGCAGAGTTGCTGAACGGCGATAGAAAACGAAAATCGAATAGCTTGTCTAAGCGTTAAAGAGACTATAGGGTTTGTACTGTTTCTGAGATAAACAGTAAAGTCCGTAGTCTCTTTTTTATTTGATAAGAAATGCTTTGCAGAAGAACCCCGGGTGTTTTTTTCTGCGAAGAATGTGTCAGAAACGCTCATGAAAAGTGAAAAATAAAAAAGGGAATGGAGATAGAAAAATGGATCAGACCTACATGAAAGAAAAACCAGTTGTCCCGCTGCTGCTTTCGATGGGAATCCCGGTCATCATATCGATGATCGCCGGGGCACTCTACAATATCGTGGACAGCATTTTCGTGGCAATGATCAGTGAGGACGCGATGACGGCGGTTTCGCTTGTCTATCCGATCCAGAACCTTGCGCACGCAGCCGGGGTTGGGTTTGGCGTTGGTATCAATGCGATGGTGGCGAGACGCCTTGGCGAAGGAAAAACGCGGATGGCGAACCAGACAGCATCGCAGGGAGTATTTTTAAGTGCCTTACATGGAATGATTTTAACGATTTTAGGAATGGCGGTGATTCCGTATTTCCTGCGGATGTTTACGAGCGATGAGGTAACGATTTCCTACGGACTGACGTATTTTTACAATGTGTTTCTGTTTTCAACGATCGACACGATGGGAATGGCATATGAAAAGGTCTACCAGTCGGTTGGAAAGATGAAAATATCGATGGCAGCCGTCTTGATTGGATGCGGCGTCAATATCGTGCTGGACCCGATCTTTATCTTTGGATTAGGCCCCATGCCGGAACTGGGAATCTGCGGTGCGGCGTGGGCGACAGGAATCGGGCAGACGGCGTCGCTGCTGTTTTATTTGATTTTAAACCATGTGAAACCGTTAAATGTGGAGATTTCGCTGCGGGAAATGCGTCCGTCGAAGGAGATCTGCGGCGGTATATATTCAGTCGGAATCGCGGCAACACTCAATATGGCGCTGACATCCCTGCTTTTGACGGCGCTCAATGCGATTCTGGCACCATTTTCGCAGGTATATATTCTGGTGCTGGGTGTTTACTACAAGCTGCAGGCACTGCTTTATCAGGGAGCCAGCGGCGTGGTGCAGGGAATGCGCCCGCTGATCGGTTACAATTACGGTGCAGGCGAGCAGGAGAGGGTGAAAAAGATCTTCCGCGCGGCCTTCATGATTGTTGGCATTATCATGACAGCGGGAACCCTGCTTGGCGAGCTGGTGCCGGATTTCCTGATGGGGCTGTTTACGCAGACGCCTTCGACGGTGGAGATCGGCAGAACGGCGCTCCGGCTCATCAGCCCGGGCTTTGTCATGTCAACGGTTTCCGTCATTGCTTCCGGCGCGTTTGAGGGACTTGGAATGGGACTTAAATCTCTGAAAATTTCCCTGATGCGCTATGCCGTGATTATCATTCCGATCGCATTTGTGCTCAGCCGGATCATCGGTCCTACCGGTGTCTGGCACGCGTTCTGGCTGGCAGAGCTTATCACGGCAGTGTATGCTGGGGCGAGCTGGAAGCGGACGATTACTGTGTCTTTATAGGGCGCTTTTTGGTCTCAAAAAGGCTGCATATATGTGAGGCTAAAAACGTTACTGTTCACACGCGCCCAGTAACGGGATTTTGCCGATGCTTGACTTTACTAGGTATTTGTGTAAAATAATAAGTGGCTGATCGGAACTTCGGCAGATTCGGGCGATGTAAAGCTATACATTGCCGGGATGCCAGGTACCGGGCGGACAATGATTTACAGTCAGTACACATTTGTACAGAAAAGAAGGTAAGTAAAATGACAAAGATTGATATTATTTCCGGTTTCCTGGGTGCAGGAAAGACTACGTTTATTAAACAGCTTTTAAAAGAAGCAATTTCAGGCGAGAAAGTCGTTCTGATTGAAAATGAATTTGGACAGATCGGCATTGACGGCGGTTTTTTAAAAGACGCTGGCATCGAGATCCGTGAGATGAACTCCGGCTGTATCTGCTGCTCTCTGGTCGGCGATTTTGGACGTTCCCTCGAGGAAGTTCTGACCAAATATCAGCCGGATCGTGTTATCATCGAGCCGTCAGGCGTCGGCAAGCTGTCTGATGTTATGAATGCAGTAAAAAATGTAGCTTCTGAGATTGAGGTTATGTTAAACAGTGCGGTTACCGTGGTAGATGTCAACAAATGCCGTATGTATATGAAGAACTTCGGTGAGTTTTTCAACAACCAGATCGAAAATGCAGGCACGATCGTGTTAAGCCGTACCGATGTAGCGGATCCGAAGAAGGTACAGGGCGCGGTTGAGATGCTTCGCCAGCACAATGCAAAGGCAACCATCGTGACCACTCCATGCAGCGAGCTGACCGGCGCACAGCTTCTTGAGATGATCGAGCAGGAAGACGATATGGCTGAGGAGCTGATGAAAGAGGCAAGAGAGCATATGCATGAGCATCATCACCATCATGATCATGACGATGACTGCGATTGCGGCTGCCATGACCACGATCATGAGCATCACCACCATGACGATGACTGCGACTGTGGCTGCCATGATCATGAGCACGAGCATCATCACCATGACGATGACTGCGATTGTGGCTGTCATGATCACGATCATGAGCACCATCATCATGACCATGATGACGAGTGTGGCTGTGGCTGCCATGACCACCACCACGATCACGAAGGACACCATCATGCAGATGATGTATTTACAAGCTGGGGCTTGGAGAACGTCGGCGTGATGAAGAAAGAAGATCTGCAGAAGATTCTGGATGATCTGGCTTATGGTGATAAATACGGCGAGGTTCTGCGTGCGAAAGGCATGGTTCCGAGTGAAGAAAAGGGCGTATGGCTGCATTTTGATATGGTTCCGGAGCAGGCTGAGATCCGTGAGGGAGCACCGGATTTTACCGGAAAGGTGTGCGTGATCGGTGCCGAGCTGGACGAAGAGGGTCTGAAGGCAGCGTTCAACGCGTAAATACAAGGAGAATGAACTATGAATGAAGATAAGATGCCGTTGTTTCTCATCAATGGTTTTCTGGAAGCTGGAAAAACCCAGTTTATTAAATTTACAATGCAGCAGGATTATTTCCAGACCGAAGGAAAAACACTTCTGATTGTCTGCGAAGAGGGCGAGGAAGAGTATGATGAGGAGCTTTTAAAGCAGACTCATACAGCGGTTGTCTATATAGAGGAAGCGGAAAAGCTGACGCCGGAATACCTACAGGATCTGGAGCTTCTTTACAATCCGGAGCGAGTTCTGATGGAGTGGAACGGTATGTGGAATCTGGATGCCCTGAAACTTCCGAACGATTGGGATCTGTATCAGCAGATCACGATCATCGATGGTTCCACATTTGATTTATACCTGCAGAACATGAAACCATTGATTGGTGCCATGGTCCGCAACACGGAAATGATTATTATGAACCGTTGCGACGAGATCGAGGATCTGGATGTATACCGCCGTACTTTAAAGGGCATGAACCCGCAGGTTCAGATCGTATTTGAGGACGCAGAGGGCGAAATTGAGGAAGTGACCGAAGCGGATCTTCCATTTGATGTCAATGCCGAAGTGATCGAGATTCCGCCGGAGGCATATGGTATCTGGTATATTGATGCGATGGATAAACCGGACCGTTACCGTGGAAAGACCGTTGAATTTACCGGCATGGTACTGAAAACCCCGGATTTCCCGAAGAACAACTTTGTTCCTGGACGTATGGCGATGACCTGCTGCGAGGCAGATATGACGTTCTTAGGTTTCATGTGCAAGGCAAAAAATGCCCGTCTGCTTGAGACGAAAGACTGGGTCAAAGTACGTGCCCGCGTAGAATATGAGTATATGCCGGAGTATGAGGGCGAAGGTCCGATGCTTTATGCAGATTATGTGGAAAAGGCAGAGCCGATTGAGGAGATTGTGCAGTTCTAAGATTTGCAACGGAAAGCTGTGCTTGAAAGAAAAGGTGTGCCCCGGAGTGTGGAAGACTCCGGGGTTTTTAAAAAAGAAAGAGAAATCGAACAAATGCTCGATTTCTCTTTCTTTTATTTAAAATTGGATTACAGCTTTATCTTACTCCGTCATCTTCGGCACCGGAGTAGGTCTTGACCGGTCAAATACCGCGTTGACATCAAACAGGTCACTCAAATGGTCGCCGCCGACTCCACTTTCCGGAAGGTCATAATACATCCGGTAGCCGTCGAGATTCCGGCGCCCCTGTCGCATATAATCGTCGCCGATCTGGACGAAATACTGGGAGGAATCTACGTTACAGAAGTAACGGAATCCCTTGTTGTACAGGTACTGGAAGCGCTCGCTGCTTGTATCATACGGATGCCAGTCCCCAATATCGCTTCCAAACGGGAAGAGGATGATATCACACGGACCGGTCAGCGTTTCGACTTCATTTGCCCATTTATCGGTATCTTCACGGAATTTATCCATTGGGATCGTACCCATGTTGCGGTGTCCCCAGCTGTGGGAGGCAATTTCAAAACCGTCGTCGCGCAGGCACTGGACGACTTTTGCTGCGTTGGCGCGTTCTTCCTCAAAGTTGAAATCCGGGTGTTCCGCTTTGTACTCGTCAGTATTGTAGGCGGAATCGGTGCGGTAGCCCAGGATGCCATTGTAACCGGTAAAAGCAATGCACGCTTTTGCGCCGCGGTAGGAGAAATCCGGGTGCTCTTTGATGAAATCATCCAGTAACGGCACCAGATCATAGGAACCGACGGAAACAGAACCGTCGTCCATCTTCATCTCGTTCGTTGGCTTGCCATCCTCGCCGATAATCATACGGGAGGCAAAGCCATCTCCATCCATGTATTCGTAGTAGCAGACATCATCCTGTGACATGACGAACGGCTTCTTACCTTCCGGAAGCATGATATCGCCCTCCTGGAAATGCCTGGAACCGTCCTCTGCGGTCACCTCATATGCTACATCGTGCAGACGTACCAGAACGAAACCGCGCTCATACATCGACTGGAGAATCTTCATAAATTCATCCTTGGTCGTCATGACCTGATTATAACCCTTTTCGCGGCTGTCGCCGTCAAATGCTTTCGAGGTATCCATAATCAGTGTATGGAAGAATACATGCGTTACCTTGTGCGGATCAGCGCGCACCAGTGTTTCTTTGGTGGCGTTGTATTCGTCGATCGCTGCCGTCACGGACTCGTCAGATGCGTATGTACTGCTGGACAGGAGATTGATTGCCCCGTCATAGTCATAACCGTCTGCCAGAAGCTTTGCCTGAGCGATGACACCCTCGAGGCTGTCATCAGCAGGTGCAGATGCATTATCAAGGGAAATTACTCCATTTTCAGAATCCGTTTCGGTTGCCGCTGGAACCGAAGATACATGTTCTGCCGGAGAGCGGCGCACCCAGAGGAACGCGGCAATTCCAAGCAGTACAATCAGAATGCCGATTAAAATTAAATACGGAAGTTTGGAGGAACCGCCGTGCCGTCGCCTGGAACGTCCGCCACGTGCAGAAAATCCAACGCTTCCAAGGGAGGAATTTCTTCTCATCATAGTTTTCACCTTTTGTTTATTCATATTTATCTGTCGTTTTTTGCGTCAGATAGTAATAACAGGCCGAGAAAGTTTGCTACCGACTCGACACAGCAAGAAAGAGAGCGGAAAACGTTTTTATAAGCCTGTCTGTGTTCTTATAGTATACCATAAAAAGGAAAGGTGGTCTATGACAGTTTCTTACAATTCTCTTTGGCATAGGGACGGGCGGATATGCCATATCTTGAGAAGAGAGTATGTGCAGACGGAGGAAGATATGAATGAAAAATGTATCATGCAGGGAGAGGCGTGGTATTTGAAATGGAAGCGTGTGGAAAAATGGTGTTGGTTTGTGAAAAAGGAGCTGTTTCGGGAAAAAGAATGTATGTGTTGGGACGAAGATGGCAGAGACAGAAGAAGAGAGTATTTAAACAAAAATGCTTGGAGAGGGCTGGCAGCGATTGGTGTAGCGGTTGTGCTTACGATGGGAGAATGTGTGTCAGGCATACAGCTTGGAATTGGTAAATTGGGGGGAAGTGGTATGCTCACATCTTACGCGGAGGAACTGTGGATTCCCGTTTCAGTAACCGCAGAGACAGCGCAGGCAGCAGAAAATGCCGCTGAGCTTCCCGTCCAGGCACCGGAGGCGATCCTTATGGAGGCCTCCACCGGAACTATTTTGTACGAAAAAAATGCGGACGAGGCGCGAAATCCAGCCAGCGTGACGAAGATTATGACGCTGCTTCTGATTTTTGATGCGTTACATTCGGGAAAAATTCATTTGCAAGATGAGGTCACGACCAGCGCGCATGCGAAATCCATGGGGGGATCCCAGGTGTTTTTGGAAGAAGGGGAGGTACAGACGGTCGAAACACTGATCAAGTGCATTGTCATTGCATCGGGAAATGATGCCAGTGTGGCAATGGCAGAGTATATCGGCGGCAGTGAGGAGGCATTTGTTGCGATGATGAACGAGCGAGCGAAAGGGCTTGGAATGGAGACAGCAAAGTTTGAGGATTGCTGCGGTCTGACGGCGTCTACGACGCACGCGATGTCGGCGCGCGACATTGCCCTCATGTCGCGGGAATTGATCACGAAGTATCCGGAAATTTTTCAGTATTCAACGATCTGGATGGAAAATATAACGCACCGGACCAAGCAGGGAGAGAAAGAATTTGGACTTTCCAATACGAATAAGCTGCTGAAAATGGTGACAAATTTTGAGGTGACGGGACTGAAAACAGGTTCTACATCGCTGGCAAAATATTGCCTGTCCGCAACCGGGCGGAAAGATGGCGTTGATCTGATTGCCGTCATCCTGGCAGCACCGGATTATAAGGCGCGGTTTGCGGATGCGGTCACATTATTAAATTATGGGTTTGCAAATTGTCATCTTTACAAAGATGAAAATCCGGGGGCTGTGCCGGAAACGACGGTGGCAGGCGGCATCCAGGAACAGGTTGCAGGGCGTCTGCGGGGAACCTTTTCTTACCTTTCGATGGGAGGAGAGAATCTGGATGGAATCGAAAAAGAGTGGATGATGGAAGAATCCCGCAAAGCGCCGGTTCGGGAAGGTGATGTGATCGGACATCTGGTCTACCGGCTGGATGGACGGGAATTGGGAAGTGTGGAGATAGAAGCGGCAGAAACGGTGGAGAAAGCGGGACTCTGGGACTATTTTAAGAAGGTAATGGGAGTGTTTGCGGCATAAAAATAAAGAGCTGTCATGTTTGAATAGTGATACACGACAGCTTTTTTCATGGCTAGTTATTCATTCTGCAATCCAGCCGCTTTTTCAGAATACGTGGTCGTTACCAGTTTTTCATAAGGAATCCGTTCCTTGAGTTCACCTGCTTCTTCCAGAATATTTTCCAGAAGCTCAAAGCTGTCCCTGTGGAAAATGGTATCATTTTTCCAGGTGTCCTGCGCTTTGTAGCGTTCAACGATGCGGGCGATTGCCGCGCGGTCTGTTTCTGGAAACTGAGGTTGGATTGTCTCGGCGATTTCATCCGCACTGTGGGAGTTGACGTAAGCTAATCCCTTCTGGATGGCATTCGTGAACGACTGGATAATTTCCGGATGCCTATTTAGATAGCTCTGCTTTGCACAGTAGGCGGTGTAGGGGACATAACCGGAATCGACGCCGAGCGAGGCGACAACGGTGCCATTTCCTTCGGTTTCAAGGGTGGTGGCGAAGGGCTCGAACTCGACCGTGTAATCCGCATCATTACTCGTAAACGCCGCCGCTGTCAGCCCGAAATTGATACTCTGATCGATTGTCAGGTCATTTTTTGGATCGATGCCATTTTTCTTTAAAATATACTCAAAGACCATTTCCGGCATTCCACCCGCGCGCCCGCCAAGCACCTTTTTGCCTTTCAGATCCTGCCAGGAAAAGTCTGGTTCGGCACTTCGTCCAACGAGAAAGTTTCCGGCACGCTGGGTCAGCTGGGCAAAATTGACAGCATAATCGGCGGAACCTTCCTGGTAGACATAGATACTTGCCTCTGAGCCCATGAATCCGATATCGGCATCCCCGGAGATGAGCGAGGTCATAACCTTGTCGGCACCGGCACCGTTTACGAGTGTCAGAGCGATGCCTTCATCCTTAAAATAGCCCAGCTCGATCGCGGCGTACTGTGGCGCATAAAAAATCGAGTGGGCTACCTCATTGAGTGTGACCGGTTCAAGCGCCCTGTCCGCCTCCTTCGCCTGTCCACACCCGGTCAGGGTGGTAAGCAGAGTGAGCACAGCCAGGGCAGCTGCAAATTTAGTTCGTTTCATGGTTGCCTCCTGCGGTTCGTTCATACTATTAAGATATGGGGAATACAGGAAGGTGTGAGCGGTCTGCTGATTTTTCTTTCTGTCTCCAGAGAAGTCCAATACAAAGCCCGACAAGCGACGGCAGAATCCATCCGAGGTTCAAATCAAACAGCGGAAGCGTATGTCTGGCAAATGCGATGACGGGTTCCAGATGTAGGGCAGACTGCATTTCGTCCGGCAGAGCGGCTAAAAAGTCAAAGATGGAAGCTGCCCAGGAACAAATGGTAACGCAGACATAGACTTTTTTGTTATGCTGGAATGCATTTCCAAGCAGCGCGAGGAGAATCAGCGTGATGGCTGGCGGGTAAATCAGCATCAAAACAGGAACCGAGTAAGTGATGATAGCGGACAGTCCTATATTTGACACAATGAGTGAAAAAAGGGTAAAAACGACCGCCCATGCACGGTAGGAAAGGGCATGGGGAAACAGTTTCACAAAGGTTTCCGCACAGCTCGTTACAAGCCCGATGGAGGTCTTGAGGCAGGCGAACGTGATCGCAATGGCGAGGATCCAGGTGCCCATCCGTCCAAGGTAGTAGTCTGCAATCTGGGAGAGGGCGATGCCGCCGTTTTCTGAAAGTTCGAATTGTCCCAGTGACTGTACTCCAATCAGGATGGTAAGCAGATAGATAAATGCCATCAGAAGCCCAGCCAGCATACCGGAATGCAGAACCTCTTTTGCAATGGTTGAATCTTCCCGCACGCCCATCTGGCGGATAACCGAAATGACCACGATCCCGAATGCGAGTCCGGCAATCGCATCCATGGTTTCATAGCCCTGGGAGAGCGCGGAAAAGAAAGCTCCATTCTGATAAGAGGCATCGGGAACTGCCGCTGAAACCTCGATGCTCGGATGAAACAGGGCAGTCACAATCAGAACGCCTAGAAACAGAAGAAACAGCGGATTGATGATTTTTCCGATCCAGAGCGTGATGCTGCCAGGACGAATGGAAAATACAAACACCAGCGCAAAGAAGATCAGCGAAAACAAAAGCAGCATAGTCTGTTCGGAAAGCTGTGTTCCTAAAAGGGGTCTGACTCCGGCGGTAAAGGAGGTCGTAGCGCACCGCGGAATAGCGAAAAACGGTCCGATTGTCAGGTAGAGCAGACAGGTAAAGAAATAGCTATATCTGTGTCCGACGCGGCGGGACAGATCCTGAAGTCCCTCCGAATGCGTGCTTCCGATCGCGGCAACACCCAGGATCGGAATGCCGACGGCAGTCAGAATAAATCCAATCGCTGCCGGGAGAAACTGGCGTCCGGCAAGCTGACCGAGATGTACCGGAAAAATCAGATTTCCGGCGCCGAAGAACATACCGAATAATGTTCCGGCAACTAAAAGCCGTTGCTTATGGGAAAGACAGGTCTGCGTCATAGATATTCACTCCTTTTACATGAGAATTGAAAACTTTTTTGTAATCATCATTATAAAGCCTTCCTTGTGGTTTGTGAAAATCTAGTTTATAATAGAAATATGACAAAATGTAATATTCTAAAAGGAGGTGCGGCATGGATGCCAAAAAACTGGAAATATTGATGACGGCGGTAGATCTTGGAAGTTTTTCGAAAGCATCCGAGGTAGTTGGCTACACGCAGTCGGGGCTGACCCATCTGGTGGACAGCCTGGAGCGGGAGATTGGATTTCCGTT
>UMJH01002931.1_pt1 | contig 10313 bp, 7 predicted proteins | sample 1966011 | NCBI WGS metagenome assembly UMJH01 (sample SAMEA4836146, study PRJEB28245) | human gut metagenome | biome: gut microbiome; material: fecal sample | place: Denmark | collected 2008 | reverse complement strand
TTCTCGGTCCGATCCATGAGTTGCCCGAAGCCACCGCCCAGACCGACACCTTCTGGATACACAACCGCCATGTCCCCTTGAAAGAGAAAGAGAGCGCCTTGGACGACTTGCTGGCGCAACTTCGCAAGGTACCGGCTTTCAACGTGATCATCAAGACCGCCGAGATATTGATCACCGGTTATATCCCGACCACGGCGGACAAGGATAAGAGCAAGTTCGATTTCGGACCGATGAATACCACGTTCAGCGCCAACCATCTGGAGGGCTTCCGCATGCGTGTGGGAGGTATGACGACGGCAAACCTCAACCCGCACTGGTTCGGTAGCGGTTATCTGGCCTATGGCGTAAACGACCGTAAGCTAAAGTATAACGCCAAGCTGACGTATAGCGTGAACAAGAAGAAATATCACGAGGGAGAAAGCCCGGTGAACAATATCTCTGCGATCCAAGAGTACGACGTATATACGCCTGGTCAGGACTTCCTCTTCACCAGCAAGGATAATATGTTCGTGGCATGGAAGGTGGGCGAGCCCGTCACCATGATGCAATACATCCGCAAGACCATGCTCCAGTACCAGAAGGAATGGCTGAATGGCCTGACCCTTACCACTTGGGCGCGGAACGAGAACAACGAGGCGGCCGGAACGCTCCGCTACGACCGTTACGACGCCGACGGGACATTGACGAACCTAAAGAGTTTCACCAACACGGAGCTAGGGACCCAGCTTCGTTTCGCCCCGGGCGAGCGTGCCTATAACGGACGAGAGGGTAAGAACTCGCTTTTCAACCTCTCGAAAGACGCTCCCGTATTCAAGCTATCCCATCAGATGGGATTGAAGAACGTGTTGGGGAGCGACTTCAACTACAACCATACGGAGATCAGCGCCGAGAAACGGATCTGGCTCTCTTCCTTCGGACATATCGACGCCTTGGTGACGGCGGGCAAGGTATGGGACAAGGTTCCTTTCCCCTTGCTCATCATGCCGAATACCAACCAGTCCATCACGATCCAGCCGCAAGCCTTCAACATGATGCGTGCGCTGGAGTTCGTAAGCGACCAGTATGTTTCGTTCTACTTCACGTATTATATGAAGGGATGGATCTTAAACCGTATTCCCGGCGTGAAGTGGCTACGTTTGCGTGAGGTGATATCGTTCAGCGGTTTCTACGGAGGACTGACCGATAAGAATAACCCGGCCTTGGACCCGACGGGACTATACCGCTTCCCCGAGGGAACCTCGCCGATGGGCCGTACGCCTTACCTTGAGGCCAGCGTAGGTCTGGAGAACATCTTCAAGATATTACGGATCGATTATTACCGCCGGTTGACGTATCTGGACCAACCGAATATCAAGAAGGGGGGCGTGCGTATAGCGCTGCGGTTCTCCTTCTAAGAGTTGACAGTTGAGAATTGACAGTTGACAGTTAAATGTAGGAGAGATAAGAAAATGGGGGAGTTGGAACGCAGACCGAACGCATGGGCGTTGACGCCGCTGGTGGTATTCTTATTGACTTATTTGGTGGTGTCTATCGTGGCGGGGGATTTCTATAAGATGCCGATAACGGTAGCCTTCGTCATCTCCTCGATCGTAGCGATAGCGATCTCCAAGGGAGGCAAATTAAGCAACCGTATCGAGCAGTTCTGCCGGGGGGCGGCCAACAGCAATATCATGCTGATGGTATTGATCTTCATCCTCGCCGGGGCCTTCGCCCAGACTGCCAAGGCGATGGGTGCCGTAGACGCTACCGTGAATCTGGCGATGTCCATCCTGCCCGGTAACCTGTTGGCGGCCGGAATCTTCCTAGCCGCTTGCTTCATATCCATCTCGGTAGGTACGTAGGTGGGCACGATCGTGGCCTTGGCCCCGGTAGCCGTCGGTATAGCGGACAAGACGGGGATGCCGGACGCCCTTATGCTGGGTGTCGTGGTAAGCGGCGCCATGTTCGGCGATAACCTGTCGTTCATATCCGATACGACCATCGTAGCTACCCGCACGCAGGGTTGCCAGATGTCCGATAAGTTCAAGGTGAATATCCGTATCGCCCTCCCGATAGCGATCCTGACCGGATTGATATACGTGCTGGTGGGAAGCGGCGTGGAGAACGCTTACGCTCCGGCCCCGATCGAATGGGTCAAGGTGATCCCTTATCTGGTGGTATTGGTAACCGCCGTTTGCGGGATCAATGTCATGCTGGTGCTATTCATCGGGATCGTCCTGTCCGGTATAGTAGGTCTGTGGACCGGTAGCTTTGATATCTGGGGCTGGAACGCCTCCATGGGATTAGGTATCACCAATATGGGCGAGCTGATTATCGTGACGCTTCTGGCAGGAGGCATGTTGGAGATGATCCGTTATAACGGGGGTATCGACTGGATCATCCGCAAGCTTACCTCCCGCATCCATTCCTCCAAGGGGGCCGAGATGAGCATAGCGGCCTTGGTGAGCTTCGCCAACCTCTGCACGGCCAACAATACGATCGCCCTCATCATGGCCGGCCCGATCGCCAAAGATATAGCGGACCGGTTCAAGATAGATCCCCGCCGCAGCGCCAGCCTATTGGATATCTTCTCTTGCTTCGTACAGGGAATCATCCCCTACGGCGCCCAGATGTTGATGGCCGCCGGACTCGGGCATGTCTCCCCTATCGAGATCATGCAATATCTTTACTACCCGTATCTATTGGGAGCAGGCGCCTTATTGGCGATCTTATTCAATTATCCGAGGAAATATACACTCGTATAGACTGCCCGTCCTTACGAAAAAACACAATAGTATTCAAAGCAAAAAGACTATTGTGTCCGGGATTGAATACTATTGTGTTCGCTGATGAATACTACTGTGTTCAGGTGGGAACACGGTAGTGTTTGGGAGCGAAGGGAATACCGCTGTCGGATTAGCCGAACAAATCCAGCGTAAGCTGTTTCTTCGCGGCTTCCAGTTTACGAAGATGCCGCTTGCCTTGAGGGGTGACGATCTCCATCTTATCGAAACGGGTACGTATCACCGTAGTCACGGTATAGCTCACGTTGACCACCTCTCCTAGCTCCGACAGACGGCGAGCGATCTCCAAGACGCAATCGATGCACATACCGCTCGTGAACGAGATCTTGTCCTCGAACATCTGTTTCTTGAAATCCTCATCTTGCATATAGAAATCGATCGTCTCGCCTCCCTTGTTGTAGATACCTTTCCACCGATACTTACTATCTTTCAGTACCGGCGAGATGATCTCTATCGTGGCCTTATTATCCTTGACCGTAGGCAGATCGTCGCTACGCAAGATAAAATAATCGAACTGGTCCCGTTTCACCTCCAGCGAACCGGAACGGTTACGATCCTTCTCGTTCAACTCACGTACCGAGATTTTCGTCACCTTCGGATACCCTTTCAAAGCCTCGTAGAAATTAGACTTGCACTTGCAGAAACGGGGCGAGGCGTTCAACAGGTCGATCAAGCGGTGTGAAGGCGTAACCCCCGGAGTCTTCAGCCGTAGTTCACGGCGTAACTTGAACAGCTCACGCTGCATCTCCTCCTCGTCCGCCGGCGTACGATCCATCAGCGGCTGTCCACCCACCGACAAGGAAGGACGGGTCAATATCTGCATCACCAAGTTCAACACGATAGAGATAGAGCGGCTACTCTCCCCAGCCACGCCCAGCTTCTCACGGAAACCACCCTCCTTATCGTAAGGCTCGTTGTAAACCGTCAGCTTCACGTCCAGCATATCCGCCAAGGAACGTATCAGCGTAAGAATCTCCTTCTCACACCGGTGCTTGGTCATGGCATCCATATAATTGGATTTATTATTAAAGGAATAACGTATCTCCAGCTTATTCGCGAATTTTAGAATAGAGTCACTCATTTGTTTCTAGTTTTTCGGTTCTTCTTTCGGTTTACGATCAAAAAACGGGTTCTTCGACGAGGCGCTGACCGGTATCGCCATCACGCATTTACAGTCTCCCAACAGCCCCAGTCGTTGGGCCGCCAAGCCGGCGCTGAACATGACACGAGTATCCACACGCAGGTCCGCCGCCGTAGCGCAAGCCGAGCCGATAGCGATACCCAGATCGACGGAATTAATAGCGCACGGAACCAAGTCCGGCTTCTCCACGCAGGTATCGAAACCGCAATGGGCGCAGTTCAAGCCTTGTACTTTCTGGGAGGTACCGATAATCACCACGGCATCGGCACTCTTTATATTCTCGGCGTCACGGAGCAGGAACTTGAATCCGGTCTCGGCCGCTATCCGGATCATCTCATCGGACAAGCGCAAAATATCCCCATCCGTCACCATCGCTATCTCTATGATATCAATACCCTTGCCTTTAGGAGCCGTGCGAGCGGCTGTCATCATACGGCGTGCGGCCTGTAACACAAGCTCATGCCTGATTTCTCTTTCGTTCTGTATCATATCCTTCTAAATTCAGTGAAACAAAATTAAGCAAAATATACGAAACCAAGGCAAACATATGAGGATAGAATTCATAATTCAAGATTAGTCATTCGGTCCGTGGCCTTAAAGGGATAAGCCGGGTATTCATAAATACTGAAGCGAGGCTCCGTCTCTCCCTCGCAATAATTCCAGATCGTACGGTACTCATTGACATCCTCGCCCATCTCCTTCAATTGCCTAAGGTAAGCGGCCACGGATTTATTCTCCACGATATAAACCTCACCCATTTGATCGATAATCGGGCTATGCCGACGGCTCCCGTCGTGATCGAACTTAAGAATCCGCTTTCCCTCGGAAGTCAGGCCTATGGTATGGAAAGTCATGCTCTTACCAATAGCGGGCAAGTTCAATACATTACGATCCGTACCTGCGAACAACAACCCGTTTTCCTTCAGGAAACGAACCAAACGCTTGCCTAAAGGACGTTGGTTACGGATCATATCATACAACTCCGCCTGTTTCTCCTTCGGCACCTGCCCGAAGATCTTCTCCTCACGAGCCTCTTGCAACGAGCGGCTATTCGGGGTGTAAACCGCATAATTCTCCCGGAATCCTTTCACGGAGAACGTATAATAGCAAACCACCCCAAGGGCGTTTAAGGTCTGCCGTAATTTCGCCGTATGTCCCTTACGGGAAGCCGAAACCGTATATACCAACTGATTCGTGATCGTCCAGCCCGCCGCCAAGATCGCCTCGATAGCGTGCCTCGCCTCCGGTGTCACCTCTAGTGGAGACTGGAAATGCGTTTGTATATAGAACTGGCTCACGCCGATAGCGGAAGCCTTCTCCTTGAACTCCCTCAATATACCGACCAACTCATCGGTCACACGCAGCGGAAGATAAGCCAGCAACCGGGACCCTAGCCGTACCCGTTGCAGCTCGGCGTACTTCTCGCCCTCCGGACGGCTCTCGTTCGCCTTCCGTTTCCGCACCGCCATCTTATATACCGCCTCCAATATCTTACGCAAGGTAGCGTTCTGGCTCATCAAGGCATCCCCGCCCGTTATCAGGATATCCCGTAGCTGGGCGTCTTCCTCGAAATAACGCATCAGACGACGTAACTTCCGGTCCCAACTCTCCTTAGGCTTCAGGACCTCGAAATCGAAATTCAACCGCTCGCTCTGGAAATCATACATGCGCTGGCAAGAAGCGCACAATCCACCGCAGGCACGCCCCATCGAATCGGGGATCAAGATCGCCACCTCCGGATACCTCCGGTGTATATTATGTCCCTCCGGCAATAGCCAACCCGCCGCATTCGGCTCATCGGCAACGACCATGTCTTCCTTTTCCCACGCCTTAATGCTTCCATACGTATCTACCAGCTCGTTCGAGTACATGATGTACGATCGCACCGTAGCGTCGTCATACCCCTCATGTTCTATATTTAATAGGGAAAGATAATAAGGAGTCACAAAAAAGGGCATCCCCTTCTTTTTGGCACGGGCCAATAAGCTCATCGTCTCGTCCGACAGGGAATATCCCAAAAAGAAGTTCAATTCCGTAGGACTCTTGATCGCCATCGACAAATGGAAACGAGCGGTATTCCACCATTCACGTACCCGGGCCTCTTTCTCCTCATAGGAGATGCCCTCGGCGAACTGAAAACGTGACGAAGGGCTATGGCGTCTTTCTATCTTCTTGATCAAGCAAGAGATGATACGCTCCTTGTTCCTCTCACGGATAGCGATTACCTCCGGGTCAAGCCCGGTCGGCCAACGGCTCATCTGCCTTTTCACCAATGCCCGGTCCGGTAGGATCTCAACCGGATATTCCAATAAATCAAACTGATGGTATAGGTCAATGAATAAATCAGGAGAGACCTCATTTTCCAAATGGCCGATCAGGAACTGCCAAAGATAAGTGACCGTCCGCACCGGAAGACGCTCGCCCGTAGACAGCTCGTCCACGAAAGTATCATCATGCTCAATCAAAAGAAGGATACGTCTCGCCACCGCCATTCCTACGTTTTCTTGGGTACTTTCCTTTTCCGTGAGCCGGGATAAAATAAGAGAACGCAAAGCATCCTTAAAATACTTTGCGTTCTCACTTTCTTCCGCTAAGGTCACCAACCAAGGGAAGCTCTGATTATATACTTTTTTTAGTTTAGAAATGTCGGATACAAGATGTTCTTTTTTTATCATAAGCATGTCATTTTTGTAGATTAGAATACATTTGTAAAGCGCCCTCTTGACGATTTTCTACAAAAATAACAAAAAATACGGCAAAATGCCGTTTATACAAATCTAAAACATCTTAATAAATCCTTACCATACGATCGACGGACAATACTGCGATATCGTATTTTTCAATACCTTTAGATTGATCGGCTTCGTGATAAAACCGGAAGCCCCGGCTTCTTTAGCGGCTTCCATATCAGAGTCGAATACATAAGCCGACTGCATGATTACGGGGATATCTTTCGATAGCTTACGGATTTCTTTCAAAGACTCGATACCCGTCATCTCAGGCATCTTTATATCCATCAAGATCAAGTCCACCTCGTTTTCCTTAAAGAGAGCCAAAGCTTCCAAACCAGTTTTAGCACGGATCAAATTACAATATTTATGTAAAATGGTCTTCAGAAGTAAATAATTACTTTCCTCATCCTCCGCGATTAGCAACGTGGGCTTTCCTCCACTCAAATCATTTTTCACATCCATATATATAACGTTTTATTCTTTTAATCAAAATCAAATAAACTCTGATGAAGCAAAGATAAAACAAATATTAGAAAGTAGACATAAAATTCAAGGAGATATGAGTATTCGGGGAAGTTCTTTTTCCACCCATGCTAGAAAGTTACGTCTATACCTCCCATAAATATCGCCTTCGGCATCGGGAATCCTTCGTTGATGGAATAACGGGTAGCCGTTAAATTCTCTCCTTTGACAAATAGATTCAAGCCTTTATCACGTGTACCGAAACGGTAGGCTGCCTTCGCATTCAAGGTTGTAAAATCTTCCTTCTCTGTACAACCTTCATTGGTATATAGATCAAAGATAGATTGTACATTTACATTTAAAGTAAAACGTCCCGGTTTATAAACAGCCCCTACATAAAATTTTTGACCGGGGGCACCAGGAATAGGCTTACTCATATGCAGATAACTGTAATTTAAGTTCATACTTAAATTCTCACAAATTTGATAACGAGTTTCAAACTCAATACCTTTATTTGTAAAGGTACCCGTATTTAGATTCTTGAAAGGAGGCCTATTATCCCCATTTACGCTCACCGAATAAATTATATCTTTCCCATCAATAAAAAATGCGGTTAACTCAGCATATAAATCACCACCCAAAAAAGATTGTCCGACAGCCACCTCATAATTCAACATACTCTCCGGTTTCAAATCTGGATTTGCAGCTCCCCACATATACATTTCACGAATATTGGGGCTACGAAAACCTTTAGAAACAGAAGCCCGAATCATATTTCCCTCAAAAGGACGAACAGTCACTCCCCCTTGAGGGACCCATTCTCCACCATAAGTACTGCTGTGCTCATAACGAACGCCGGCATTCAAACTTAACATATCAAACAAATCCTGTTGCATAATGACATATCCAGCCGTTTCATTCACAGTTTTGTCAACCAATTCTTTTTCAGAGCCATCGTTATTATCATTCCAAGCATGTCCACCCCAGTTTTTATAATCAATACCTACGGTAAAGTTATTCCCTTTAAACAAACGAAAAGACTCATATAATAAGACACCGACGTTGTGGTCATCAGATCGGAATAAATAAGTCAATGGTTTCTCTCCCGGATCGTAGCCATCATTAATCTTATGATTTCCCCAATTATAAAACAAACGTAAAGCCCCGCTCATTTTCCCATAATTATTTACCAAAGCCATAGATGCCGTACCACGCAGGATATCCATCTTATTATCTAATACAGGAGCCGAGGTCTTCCCTGGATTTTGAAATTTAGATTTAGCTAAGCTAACATCTCCTGTTATCTTATAATGTTCATTGAATGTATATCCCAAATTAGCAAAACCATTAGTAATATTAAAATCCGAATTCGGACGATGTCCGTCAGTACGATCATGGTTAATTGAGACAAAACTACTGAACTTCCCAACGTTAAAACCATTATTCACCATATATTTTTGTGTGTTATAGGAACCATACATCACACGGGCCTGCGTACGCCTTCCTTCTTGTTTATGATGACGAGTGATAATATTAACAACTCCTCCCATAGCGTTTGAGCCATATAATAAAGAACCCGGTCCACGGATAACTTCTACCCGCTCAACATCCGAAGCAACATATGTATCAGGTAATGCATGTCCGAACACACCTGCCCATTGCGGTTGTCCATCAAACAACATCAAAACCTTATTTCCACTCCCTACGCCACGAATATTTACGGTTCCAGCCGCTCCTTCCGAAACACCAAATCCTGTGATTCCTTTTTGTGTCACAAATAATCCCGGCACATACTCCGATAATACAGGAAGCAACGCCGATTCACTGCTAGCCTCAATCTCCTCCCGTTCGATGACCGAGATAGATAACGGCACACTGTTCCGGTTCACATGGATCTTGTTGGCGGAAACCACCACCCCTTTCAAATTGATCAGACTGTCAATCTCTGCCGGATCTATCGCAAATGCCATGGAGCCTATCAACAGTCCGAAAACCAGTAAAAGTTCTTTTCTCATATACTACTACATCTATAATATTTATCATTTTAAACATCCCTTAGTAGCACGTCTACTAAAAAACGTGTTACCAAACCCGCAAAAAAAAGCATTAATCCGCCCGGCTCATCACCAACTTACCATGCTTAATGCCTTTGATTGTCGTCAACTTATCCGACAATTCCGTCAAGCGGTGGGCCGTTCCCATCACCGTCACTATATGCAAGCAAAAATTCTGATTGATATAATACTGGGAAGACGACAAGATCACATCCTTATAATTTTGTTGGATACCCGTGATTTTCAAGGAGATCTCTTTCTTGACTTGGTCATACATGATCACGATCGTCCCGGCTACGATATGGTTGCATTGCCATTTACGTTCGGCTACATTCTTCTCTATCAGAAAACGAATCGCTTGCGAACGATTGGCGAAGCCATTCTCATTCACATATTGATCCAATGATTCCAACAGATTGTCTTCCAAAGAGACACCAAAACGTTTTAAAGACATAAACCCTTTTTTTATAATTTTCGATGTCAAAGGTAGTATTTTTTCAAGAATCTCGGTATTCTATCGGCAGGAAGAGGAAAAATTAGTCGTTAATCACGAAAATTCACTCCGGTATCCCACCATAAACGAGTACCTCCGGCATCCGGACCTCCCAGATACTCACACAAGGCGGAATACTGAGCCGGGTTACCAGAAATAATGCTAACCGGGAAATTCAAGCGACGAATCATCGTTCGCGTATCGATCTTTCCATTGCTTTTATTCACCAAAACCGGGAACAAACGGGGATAACCGGTACGTCTCTGCTCCGCCCAAGCCTCACAGCCCTCGGGGTAACAAGCGATCCATTTTTGGGTAATGATCTTCTCCAGCTTGGTCTCCCTAGAGGCTTCTTCATCCCATGCCGGAGACACCAAGCAAAGCGCCTTCGCCGAATAGTCGGGAGTAAACGTATCCACGAAATCGGCGGCTACATGATCACTTTGTAAATAAGCGTTCGCCTCTCCTACCCTCCATTGATTGAACGATGATCGTACGCCTTGCTCATAGCAAGTCCCGGCATCCTCCCCGGACCAGCCCCGCAAGGCTGCCTCCGCACGTAAGAACCAAACTTCCGCAGGCGTCATTAAGATAGCGTCCGTTTTCTGGGTAATCGTGCTTCTCGAATGCTCACTATAGCGGGAATGA
>UMJH01030163.1_pt1 | contig 10492 bp, 8 predicted proteins | sample 1966011 | NCBI WGS metagenome assembly UMJH01 (sample SAMEA4836146, study PRJEB28245) | human gut metagenome | biome: gut microbiome; material: fecal sample | place: Denmark | collected 2008 | reverse complement strand
CAGAAAGGCAAGAAAGAAGGCGGTGGCGGCAGTGACCAGTTTTTTCAAACATCAGCTGTGAACTTCTTGGCAGCATGTGTCTACTTCTTCTGTAACTGGGAGAAAGAACCATACGACAAGGACGGCAACATGCTGATAGCAGAAAAGGTGCAGGATAAGCATACGTTGCGTATGATACGCACAGGAAGAGTATTCGACAAGATGGGGAACGAAGTGGAACCTGCCTATTGGCTTGGCAAGTACAGCGATATGCCCCATATCCTCTCCTTCTTGAACGAAAGTTACCAAACCATCTTTGAGGTGTTGGAAACAGACAATGAAGTAGCACCATTGCTCGGTCCGTTCCAGACAGCATTGAAGAACAGAGCTATGGAACAGTTGGAAGGTATGATAGGTACACAGCGTGTGTACACCTCCAGACTTGCCACAAAGGAAAGCTACTGGATATTCCATAAAGATGGAGATGACTTCGACCTGAAAGTCAGCGACCCTAAGAATCCCAGTTATCTGCTGATAGCCAATGACCCAAAAATGGAAAGCATTATTGGAGCACTGAACGCCCTAATCCTCAATCGACTGGTGACGAGAGTGAATACCGGACAAGGCAAGAATATCCCGACAAGCATCATCGTGGACGAGTTGCCCACCTTGTATTTCCACAAGATAGACCGACTGATAGGTACGGCACGAAGCAACAAAGTGAGCGTGACGTTAGGTTTTCAGGAACTTCCGCAGCTGGAAGCCGACTATGGGAAAGTTGGAATGCAGAAGATCATCACCACCGTAGGCAATGTGGTGAGCGGTTCGGCACGAAGCAAGGAAACCTTGGAGTGGTTGTCCTCGGACATCTTCGGCAAGGTGGTGCAGTTGAAGAAAGGCGTAACCATCGACCGTGACAAGACAAGCATCAATCTCAATGAGAATATGGATAGTCTGGTGCCAGCCTCGAAAATCTCGGATATGCCGACAGGATGGATATGCGGTTAGACAGCACGTGACTTTGTGAAAACCAAGACAGGACGCGGTGGCAGTATGAACATACAAGAGAGTGAGGAGTTTAAGACCAGTAAGTTCTACTGCAAGACAGATTTCAACATGGCAGACATCAAGAAAGAAGATGGCTATGTGGCGTTGCCCAAGTTCTACACATTTAAGTCGAGGGATGAGCGAGAGCGCATCCTATATAAGAATTTCGTGCAAGTTGGAGAGGATGTGAAGTCGATGATAAATACGATACAAAGATACCGAGTCAAATGAAGATAAAAATAAAGATAATGGCGTTGCTGATGTGCTTGAGCCCAATGGTGCGAGCACAGACCGCCACACCTACCCAGTCGGACTTGGGAATATTCCGTTTCCCTCTTTTTGAACGTGCGGTACGCTGCATTAAGTTCTATGAAGGTTGGCACGACATCAAGCGCAACTACCCCCTATATAGGATGGGGAAATTGTGTGCAACCACATGAGTATTTCAAGAAGAACCTGACATTAGAACAAGCAGATTCACTGCTACGAAGTGACCTGAGAATATTTTGCGGAATGTTCCGCAAGTACGGAAAGGATTCGTTGTTATTAGCGGTACTTGCTTACAATGTGGGGTCGTATAAAGTGCTTGGAGATAGAAGAACGTTCCGTAAAAGCCGATTGTTGCAGAAGATAGAACGTGGGGAAAGGGATATAGAAAGGGAGTATTTGGACTTCTGCCGATGGAAAGGAAAGGTGATTGCTTCGATAAGGAGAAGACGGAATACGGAGCTTAGGCTGTTGTATGAACCATAGTAAAGTCCACAGGAAAAAACAGCACAATAAAAACAAATATTAGTTCAAAGCTTGCTATTATAATCTATTGAGGGTCTTGTCACGACAATGTGTTGGGGCAAGACCCTAATTTATATAGTAGTAACAAATTCAAAAAAAACGGTTTATGGCAACTATAAAACTCAAATTTCGTCCCTCGTCTGTACCAGAAGCGGAGGGTACATTATACTATCAGGTGATACACAAACGCAAGGTGAAGTGGATAAGTACGGAACACCACATTTATGCCGACGAGTGGGATGAGAATACGGAGACAATCGTGGTGGCAGCAAGGAGTGAACGGAAGGGGGCGTTGGCTCTGATGCAGTGTAAAATCGACTGGACATTAAAGCGTTGGCAGACTATCCTTGACAGGTTGGAACGTAGCCACAAGGATTATACTGTAGAAGAGCTGTGCGAAACCTTCAGCAAGGAACAGACTTATAAGACTGTGTTTGTGTTCTTGCAGGAGCAAGTGACCAAGAAAGAGCAGATGAAGCGACAAGGCACTGCCCGTACATACGGAAATGCCTATCGACGTTTCAAGGTATTCCGTGAGGATGTGGATTTGACATTCGATGAACTCACACCTGATATGATAGAGTGTTACGAGGCTTGGCTTATAGACAAGAGATTGAAGCAGAACAGCATCCGCTGCTATCTGCGCACGCTCAACACTCTGTTATGCAAGGCGGTAGAAGAAGGTCTGTTGAACAACACGAATCTGTTCTGCCATGTGCGTCTGTCATACGTCAAGACAACCAAACGAGCAATCAGCGAGAAGGAACTGAAAGTGATAGCGAACCTTGAACTGCCAGAAAACTCTACAATGGCTCTTGCCCGTGACATCTTCATGTTCAGCTTCTACATGCGTGGAATGCCCTTCGTGGATATTGCCTATCTGAGAAAGACAGACTTGAAGAACGGCATGTGGACCTATTGTCGCAAGAAAACAAACCAATGTTTGATGGTGGAATGGGAAAAGGCGCAACAGAAGATACTGGACCGCTATGCCCATCAAATGGAAAACAGATCGTATCTACTTCCTATTATAAAGGAGGAGGATGGCACGGAATACAAGCAATACCAACGTATGCAGATAAACATAAACCGTGCATTGAAGAAGATCGGAGAAATGGCGGAATTGAAAATGCCGCTTACCACTTATGTCGCACGCCATACATGGGCAAGCGTGGCCAGAGATATGAACATACCCATCGCTGTCATCAGTGAGGGAATGGGACATAATTCCATAAAAACGACGCAGGTGTATCTGAACTCCATCGATATATCAAGAGTCAACGAGGCAAATAAGAGGATTATAAAGAGAATTGGAGGTTGAGTAGTGTTTAACAAATGGAGGGAGGAGTGATTGTTTTCACATGATAAAACAGTATCTACTTTGCAAATGTACTACTTTCCCTTCACTTCTTATCATTTTTGAATGAAAAAGTTTAGCAAAACCCCGAATTTTCCCCTAAAATGTTTTACAAATCCGCCTTTTCAAGACTTCAAAAGTCCTTTGTTTACAGCATTCTTTCTCATTGTGCATGTTTTATCATGTGAAAACAGTACGTAAAGAGATAGAGACACAAAGCCACTATGAGGTGAAAATGCGGCGCAATCAGCACATTTGATTTGTGAAACATTGAATCCCATAGCTGGACAAACATACACACAGATAGTATGAATTTATGAACAATGTTATTGTAAAATTGGCATCGTCATCTCTGGTGATGACAGCCAACAGTGACATAAAGTAGAGGAGAGGTTATGGAGCAGGATTGCACGGTTTCTCAGTCTACAGCCGACGAAATAAAGAGTTTTCAGGCAACTGAAGGCAAAGGATTTTCAAAGGGCACACACGTTTCTGAGCCAGACGAATTGACTGGTTCAGCGATAAAGAAGTGTTCGCAGGTGAACAAGGAAACTGAGACTGAGAAAGAAAACGAATCCATTCCCGAAGTGGTTCCAAGTAATGACGATAAAGATAACTGCACGTCATGGAGTTATCTTTTTGTACACAACCAAAAAGTAAAGTCGATAGAAGAACAGCTAAAGAAAGATGGAGTAACCCATTTTGTGCATAAGACAATAAAATATGTCCCCCGTCACAGGAATAGAGGCGGAATGCGCGAAGTGGAAATCCCTTCTGTAAGTGGACTGATATTCTTACAAGGTAACCCAGAAATATTACAAGACTACTTAGATAAAAACATAAAACCATATAAACTCTGTAAAAATTGTAGTACAGGAAAGGTAGCCACCATCCCCTGCAACCAAATGGAGCCATTTATGCGTGTAGCAGAAACCGAGCCAGAACGTCTCCGTTTCCTTCTTCGTCCTTTTATTTATTATTCCAAGAACCGCACCCTACTTCGCATTGTGACTGGTGAATATGCCGGACTCGAAGGTTATGTAATCCGCATAGCCCGAGACCGCAAGCTTGTCATGGATGTCGGTGGAATGGCTGTAGCCTTGTCAGGTGTACATGCCGAACGTTTTGAGGAAGTAAACAAGAACGAGGCAGACAAAAAAGAGCGAGAGCTGTTCTACAAGCGTAACTTGCATGAGCGCAACGCCTTTATCGATCGATACTTTCATCAAGTGAAGACCGCCCAAGAGGTGTCAGCCCAGGTGGAAAACATAGAAATACTCCGTCTTCAAACACTTGCAGACGTAAGAGACAAGAAACTGGATCTTAAAGATGCCTATGACACCTTCTATTTCATGATAGAAGAGATAGGCTACTATTATGCACCTTTCATCGACTATTTCAAGGACGAACTGAGACCCATCTTTGAAGCAGGAAGAACCGTAAAGGAAGAGATAGAGAAAGCGATAAAGATGTTCAAGAACAGCGACAAAGAACTGCACAATCGCTGCGAAACAGAATTTGAGGCGTTGCAAAACAACTACGGCTATCTGTTTGAATAGCTATTATCAGTCATCGTAGAGAAGTAAAATGGAAACCGATTTCTTCGCATATTCCCATCAGAAAATTGCCAAAGATAAAGCAGATGGCAGATGTGATGTCGCCAATAACCGTGGTGCGGCACTCAAATGCCTGTCCAAATTCTTAGGCAAAGAAAAATTGACGTTCGGCGAGCTGTCACCAGAAATGATGACACAGTTCAAAGGATGGTTAAAAGCCAATGGGCGCAAGGAATCAACCGTTCGCCTCTATTTATATCAGATTCATACCCTCTACAAAGAAGCGGAGAAGGAAGCCATAGCCCCACATATGCCGTTGCTGAGTGGCATAAAGTTGCCCTTGCCATCCAAACAGAAGTGCGAGTTGCTTACGGAGGAAGAATTGCGCAGGATGCGTTATGCCGACCTGTCAGACTCCATGTCACAGACATTTGCCCGTGACATGTTCTTCTTCAGCATCTATTGTCGAGGAATAAGCTTTGCGGATTTGGCCCATAGGAAAAGCGACATCAAAGGCTTCACGCTCACTTACACATCACAAGTGCTCCCCCACCCATCGTCACGGTACAATGGGGCACAGCCATGCAAGCAATAGCCGACCGCTATCCATCGACCACCGACTACCTATTTTCTATTATCAAATCCGACGACAAGATAGTGGAAAGTCGAGAAATCAGAAGGGTTTGTGAAAATATCACAAAGGCTCTGAAACTAATCGCTACACGTTGCAATCTGTCCGTTGTTCCCTCCTTGAAAATACCAAGGATATCTATCTACGCGCGATTGACAATGTGAGTGTGAGCAATATAATTTATGATTTTATAATAATTAAATAATAATAACTATGAGCATTTTTGCAGGTAAAACTCTTATGATTACTGGTGGAACAGGTTCCTTCGGTAACGCAGTATTGAATCGTTTCCTTCGTACCGACATCGGTGAGATTCGTATTTTCTCTCGTGATGAGAAGAAACAGGATGACATGCGTCACGAATATCAGGTAAAATATCCTGATGTGGCCAACAAGATTAAGTTCTTTATTGGTGATGTACGTGATTTACAATCATGCCGTAACGCTATGCCTGGCGTAGATTATATTTTCCACGCAGCAGCCTTGAAGCAGGTCCCTTCATGCGAATTCTTCCCGATGGAAGCTGTAAAGACCAACGTAATCGGTACTGACAATGTACTTACCGCAGCTATTGAAGCTGGAGTAGGAGCAGTCATCTGTCTTTCAACCGACAAAGCAGCCTATCCTATCAATGCGATGGGTATCACCAAAGCAGTAGAAGAAAAAATTGCCGTGGCAAAGAGCCGTTATTCAGGCAAAACCAAGATTTGCTGCACACGTTATGGCAACGTGATGTGCTCACGTGGTTCAGTAATTCCTTTGTGGATTGACCAGATTCGCAATGGCAACCCTATCACATTGACCGAGCCAAAGATGACACGCTTCATCATGTCATTGGAAGAAGCTGTAGACCTCGTTCTCTTTGCTTTTGAGCATGGTCAGAATGGAGACATTCTCGTACAGAAGGCTCCTGCTTGTACAATCCAGACTCAGGCAGAGGCAGTATGCGAACTGTTCGGTGGCAAGAAAGAAGAAATCAAGGTTATCGGCATCCGTCACGGTGAGAAGATGTACGAGACATTGCTTACTAAGGAGGAGTGCGCCAAAGCAGAGGATATGGGTAACTTCTATCGTGTTCCAGCTGACAACCGTGGTTTGAACTACGACAAGTTCTTTAAGGAAGGAGACACCAAGCGTGCTGAAATCGAAGAGTTTAACTCAGACAACACCTATCGTTTGAACCTTGAAGAAACCAAAGCCAAAATTGGTGCATTGGAATATATCAAGAAAGAGTTGAGTGGCGAAGGAAACTTCGTACAATAAAAATAGGCGTATGAAGATCTTGGTTACAGGTGCCAAAGGTTTTGTAGGCAAAAACCTTTGCGCCCAACTCAATAATATAAAAGACGGCAAAGCACGTTGCTACGGAAACCTCACCATAGATGAAGTCTTTGAATACGACCTCGACTCAACCCCCGAACAACTCAACCAATGGTGTAAAGAGTGCGACTTCGTATTCAACCTTGCAGGAGTTAACCGTCCCAAGGACAATGACGAGTTTATGAAAGGCAACTTCGGTTTTGCCTCAACTCTGCTCGACACCTTGAAAGCCCACAGCAACAACTGCCCTGTTATGCTTTCAAGTTCACAACAAGCATCCTTGACAGGACGTTTCGGAAACAGTGAATACGGACGCAGTAAAAAAGCAGGTGAAGACCTCTTTCTTGAATATGGCAAGGAAACAAATGCCAAAGTATTAGTATATCGTTTCCCCAACCTCTATGGCAAATGGTGTCGTCCTAACTATAACAGTGCAGTAGCCACATTCTGCAATAATATAGCCAACGACCTCCCCATAACCGTCAACGATCCAAGTGTAGAACTCGAACTACTCTACATCGATGACTTAGTAGACGAAATGATTCACGCTTTAAAAGGTGAGGAACATCATTGTGAGTTTGAAGGCTTAGAGGTTATCCCAATGAATGGAACGAACACTGATTGCATGAATAAAACGGAGAATGATAAATCTGTTCAATCTGTGAAATCTGTGTTCGAAAAAGTAGGTCGCTACTGCTATTGTCCCGTCACCCACAAGGCAACCCTTGGTGAAATCGTAGACTTGCTCCATAAGTTTGCAGATATGCCCAAGACATTGATGATTCCCGAAATTCCTGCCGACTCTTTTGCCAAGCGTCTCTATAGTACCTTCTTGAGCTACTTGCCAAAAGAAAAAGCCATCTTCGATTTAAAGATGAACGTAGATCCACGCGGCTCATTCACAGAATTGGTACACACTCTCAACTGTGGTCAAGTAAGCATCAACATCTCCAAGCCAGGCATCACCAAAGGCGAACATTGGCACAACACCAAATGGGAACAATTCATTGTTGTTGCAGGACATGGACTCATCCAACTCCGCAAGGAAGGCACAGATGAAGTATTGAACTATGAAGTGAGTGGTGATAAGATTCAATCAGTCATCATGCTTCCTGGTTACACCCACAACATCATCAACCTCTCCGACACAGAAGATTTAGTTACAGTTATGTATTGCAACGAAATCTTTGACCCCAATAAGCCAGATACCTACTTTGATCCAATAGAACAAAAATAAAAAGTTCTTATGTAAGAAGTAAAACAAATGATAATTAGTAACTTTATGGTGGTTGTGTTGCAATGCTTTGTATTGCGGTTTAAAACATTAATTACCATTAATTAAACATTAATTATTCATTAATTTTTCTTTTTTGTGGAACTAAAAAAATACAAGGAAATCGTATTTAAAATCATAGGCTCTGCAATGGCTGTACATTCTGAGATTAATGGGGGTGTATTGGAAGCTGTTTATCAAGAGGCTTTGAGTGTGGAACTTGGTATACGAGGTATACCAAACAAACGAGAGGAAGAGATAAAGATATTCTATAAAGGTATCGAACTTGATAAGAAATACAAGATGGATATCGTTGTAGGTGATATAATAGTAGAACTAAAATCAGTAGTGAAACTTCTTCCTATCCATCGTGCTCAACTATGCAATTATCTACGCTTGACTAAAAAGCCTATAGGTTTATTAATCAACTTTGGTGAACCTCATCTAATAGGCGAGCGTTGGGCTTATGATAAAGTAACTAATGAGTGTTTCCTTGTAGACAGAGAGATGAACCGTGTTTTCAACAAAGATTACGTTGAACTATTAAATATCAATGAATAGAGATACAGCTAATCATGTTATTCAACACATTATCACCAAACATCAAGATCCATTAATTGATCATCAGTTAATCTTTAATATATCCTATCATAAGATTTAATTAATGAAAAATTAATGTTCAATTAATGGTAATTAATGTTCCAACTTCAGCGCGAAGCGCAAGATATCAATTAACGTTTTATGAACAAGCAACCCAAATTTGATTATTCCGACATAAAGTTCAAAGACAACGGCAAATTAAAGTTGATCATCGTTGTCGGCACCCGTCCCGAGATAATCCGCTTAGCCGCCGTTATCAATAAATGTCGTCAATATTTTGACGTAATTCTCGCCCACACAGGCCAGAACTACGACTACAACCTCAACGGAATCTTCTTCCGTGACCTCAAGCTTGCAGAACCCGAAGTGTATATGGATGCCGTAGGCGATGACTTAGGTGCCACATGCGGTAACATCATCAACAGCTCTTACAAGCTCTTTGCCCAGACAAAGCCCGATGGTGTATTGGTGTTGGGCGATACCAACTCATGTCTTAGCGTTATCGGTGCCAAGCGTCTGCATATTCCTATCTTCCATATGGAAGCAGGAAACCGTTGCAAGGACGAGTGTCTTCCCGAAGAAACCAACCGCCGTATCGTAGACATCATCTCTGATGTCAACATGGCATACTCAGAGCATGCCCGTCGCTACCTTGCCGACTGTGGCTTGCCTAAGGAGCGCACTTACGTTACTGGCTCACCCATGGCAGAAGTACTCCACAACAACCTTGCTGAGATAGAGGCAAGTGATGTACACCAGCGTCTTGGCTTGGAGAAGGGCAAGTATATCCTCCTTTCCGCTCACCGTGAAGAGAACATCGACACAGAGAAGAACTTCCTTTCTCTATTCAATGCTATAAATCACATGGCAGAGAAATACGACATGCCAATACTTTACAGTTGTCATCCGCGCTCACGCAACCGCCTTGCAGCCTCAGGTTTCCAGCTTGATCCACGTGTCATCCAGCATGAGCCTCTTGGCTTCCACGACTACAACTGTCTTCAGATGAATGCCTTTGCTGTAGTATCTGACTCTGGTACACTTCCTGAAGAATCAAGTTTCTTTACTTCAGTAGGTCATCCTTTCCCTGCTATCTGCATTCGTACCTCAACTGAACGTCCCGAAGCCATTGATAAAGGTGACTTTATCATTGCCGGTATTGATGAAAAGTCATTGCTGCAAGCTGTTGATACAGCTGTAGAACTTTGTCGTGACGGTCAACACGGTATTCCAGTACCTGATTATGTTGATGAAAATGTATCGACTAAGGTTGTTAAGATTGTGCAGTCTTATGTTGGTATTGTCAATAAGATGGTTTGGCGTAAGTTCTAAAACATAATTTATTATCCTCATCCGATTGACGGCATGGCGCAGAGCAATACTGCGGTGAGGAACTTATACACATAATAATGCAGATTAAAAGTATACAAATAAAAAACGTTCGGGGAATTCAAGATAAGACGATCTTTCTTGACATGATTCCCAATAAACCAAGCATCCTTGTTGCACCAAATGGTTCTGGGAAATCCTCATTTGCTTTCGCTTTTCAATGGTTGAATAGATTGAGGTTAAAATTAGAGAAGGATGATGCGTATGATGGAAATGTTAATAACAAGCCACTTAATGGCAAGCATAACTGCGTACACTAATCTTAGGGGGGCTGAGTAGTTACAAAAAATCGCATAGCCTTTTATGATATAGTCGAAAAGGATGTTTCTTCGTATAATGATAAGGATTTGTCGCACAAAGAATTAACGGTCAAGGCAAAATATGAAATTTTGGAAAAAATGAGTGTTGATTACTGTGTTTATGAGGTTGAAAATGATGATTATCATTCGTCTTACAAAAAAGTAATAGACGATATTGAAAAGTGCTGTAAGCACTCATCTTGAGTGTCGTGACAATTTGAATATAAAAGCTTATATTCGCTTTTTTAT
>UMJH01020433.1_pt1 | contig 10818 bp, 8 predicted proteins | sample 1966011 | NCBI WGS metagenome assembly UMJH01 (sample SAMEA4836146, study PRJEB28245) | human gut metagenome | biome: gut microbiome; material: fecal sample | place: Denmark | collected 2008 | reverse complement strand
ATTTGTTTTTCTAGGGCCATTAACGAACGAATCGCCTGCGTTAGCAGGCAGTAGAGCGCGAATGCGCGGGATTCGAGAGTGACCCCTCGCAAGAAAATACAGCAAAGGATGGACAACTTATGTACGAATACACCTGGTATCAATGGCTGAGTTTCTTCTATATATATTGCTTTTTCGGATGGATCTTTGAATCTTCTTATGTATCCCTGAAGCAGCGGCGATTTGTAAACCGCGGTTTTCTGCGGCTTCCTATGCTGCCTCTTTATGGTACGGGAGCTGTAATGATGCTGTGGGTATCTCTTCCATTTAAAAGCAGTCTTGTCATGGTTTATATTTCCGGTGTGATCGGGGCTACGGTCCTGGAATATGTGACCGGATGGGGAATGGAACGGCTGTTTAAGATGAAATACTGGGATTACAGCAACCAGCCTTTTAACTTAAATGGATATATCTGTCTTTCCTCTTCTGTTGCATGGGGATTTTTGACGATTTTTCTCACTGAGGTGATCCACAAGCCCATTGAACGATGGGTGCTTCATGTTCCAACTATGATCGGCATCCCATGTTTGTCCGTGATCACAGTGGTTTTCATTATTGATACTGCAGAATCTGTACGTACTGCCCTGGATCTTGCCAAGGTTCTGGATGCCATGACAAAGATGAAAGCGGAACTGGACGATGTTCAGGTACAGCTGGCATTATTGAAGGCAGAAACAGAGCAGAAACTGGAAGAAGCAAAAGAAGATACTGCTATGAAGCTGGAAACTCTCCGTGTAGAAGCAGCCGGAAAAGCTGCACTGCTGCGAAATGAGACTGCCCAGCGTGCAGCCCAGCTGAAATATGAGACAACGGAGCGGACTGCCAGACTGCGGTATGAAACTGCATTGAAAGCTGCCCAGTTAAAGGAACTTGCTGATGAAAAAGCATCTCAGCACCGTGAAGAAGCTGCCTCCAGGATGGAGACTGCCAGAAATATAAAAGCATCTATGGCAGCCAGCCGCAATGAACGTCTGGCAGCTATGAATAGCCGGATAGCAGAACTGACAAAGAAGCGTCAGGATATGACGAAACATATGAATTTCTACCACAAGAGTATTCTGCGCGGAAATCCTTCTGCATCTTCTATACGGTTTGCAGCAGCTTTAAAGGAATTGAGGGAAGCAGCTGAGAACAAGAAAAAGTAAGATATTATATTCCCGCCGGTGACTGGCGAGAAAAGTGCAAAAAATAACCCCCAGAATGTGAATTTTCCGTTCTGGGGGTTTTTGCGTTTGCCAGGTATACTTATGAGCCCCGCGCTCATTACATCATCTTATCAACCATAGCCTTAACAGCTGCGCCAAGTGCATTTTCTTTCTCTTCTGCATCCTCCAGAGAGGTTCCCTTTACGCCGAAGTAGAATTTGATCTTTGGCTCAGTGCCGGATGGTCTTACGCAGATCCATGCGCCGTCTTCCAGGTCATAGTAAAGAACGTTGGAAGAAGGAAGTCCGGTTGGCTTCACTTCGCCGGTTGCCATATCTTTGATGGTGTCTAACTTGTAGTCTCTTGCAGAAGTTACTTTGTAACCGCCAACTTCAGTTGGGGTATTATTTCTCAGTGTTTCCATAATGGACTGGATCTTTGCAAGTCCTTCGATGCCGGATAAGCCGATAGCCTTTACCGCGTCTTTGTAATAGCCGTATTTCTCATACATGGCGATCATGGCATCCCATAAGGTCATGCCTTTCTGCTTGTAGTATGCAGCTGCCTCGCAGAGAGCGGCTGTTGCGGAAATAGCGTCCTTATCACGGGCATAGGTTCCGATCAGGCAGCCGTAGCTTTCTTCCATTCCGAAAAGGTATGTACCATGTCCGGTAGTCTCATTCTTTAAGATCTGCTTTCCGATCCACTTAAATCCGGTAAGAACCTCGATCAGTTCTGCACCGTAGGCTTTTGCTACTGCATCGATCAGGTTGGTGGAAACTATGGATTTAACTACCTGACCGTCTGCAGGGATCTTTCCAGCTGCCTGCTTCTGGCTGAGCACGTACTCACACAGCAGGGAACCGGACATATTTCCTGTTAACGGGATATATTCGCCGGACTTAGTATCTTTTACATATACACCGAGACGGTCTGCATCCGGGTCAGTAGCCAGTACCAGATCTGCATTTTTCTCTTTTGCCAGCTTTAAGCCCAGCTCAAATGCCTCTTTTGCTTCCGGGTTTGGATAGCTTACAGTTGGGAAATCACCATCTGGCAGCTCCTGCTCCGGAACTACGTATACATGGGTAAATCCGATCTCTTTCATAACTCTTCTTGCCGGAATGTTTCCTGTTCCGTGAAGAGGTGTGTATACAATAGTGATCTGATCCTGCATCTCATCAATGGCCTTCTGGTTTACTACCTGAGCCTTTACCTGGGCAATATATTTGTCATCGATTTCCTGTCCGATCACCTGATACAGACCTGCTGCTGTTGCAGAAGCCTCGTCTGTGGTCTTTACTGTAGACAGATCTTCAATAGCCAGAACTTCTTCTGTAACGCCTTTGTCATGAGGAGGTGTAAACTGTGCGCCATCTTCCCAGTATACTTTGTAACCATTGTATTCCGGCGGATTGTGGCTTGCTGTGATATTGATACCTGCTACGCAGCCCAGCTCACGTACTGCAAAGGACAATTCCGGTGTTGGACGAAGGGATTCAAACTTATATGCCTTGATACCGTTTGCTGCTAAGGTCATAGCTGCTTCCATAGCAAATTCCGGGGACATATGACGGGAGTCGTATGCGATCGCTACGCCTTTGTCTGCTGCTCCCTGCTTGATAATATAATTTGCAAGTCCCTGGGTAGCACGTCTTACTACGTAAATATTCATACGGTTGATGCCTGCACCGATGATACCTCTTAAACCAGCGGTCCCAAACTCAAGGTCCATATAAAAACGCTCTTTGATCTCATTTTCATTTCCTTCAATGGCGCGCAGCTCTTCCTTTGTAGCCTCGTCAAAATAAGGGTTTGATAACCATTCCTGGTATATCTTCATGTAATCTTTCATTATAACATACTCCCTCCTGAATTAGATTTTGGAGTCAAAAGGTCTTTGGCAGCCTTTTGCAACCTTCTGATACCGAATTGCTACGTGCTTTGCACTCCCGCAATTCTAAAAACATTCGTAATCCGCTCATTTTTCTTCAAAAAATGGCTTCTTACTCATATTAATTATACTATAACGCACATGAAAAAGAAAGTCTTAGAAGAAGCGAATCTTCTTTACCATCTCCACAAATTCCCGGTTGTTTCTGGTCTTTGCAAAGAGGTCTAATATCTTTTCTACTGCCTCATCCGGCTTTAGGGAATTGGTGGCTTTGCGGATAATATCCACTGCCTCTGCCTCTTCTTTTGTAAGGAGCAAATCGTCTCTTCTGGTACCTGATTTTAAAATGTCAATAGCCGGGAATATACGTTTTTCAGACAGCTTACGGTCCAGTACCAGTTCCATATTGCCGGTACCCTTAAATTCCTCGTAAACTACGTCATCCATACGGCTTCCGGTATCTACCAGGGCAGTTGCAAGAATGGTCAGACTGCCTTTTTCACGCATATTTCTTGCTGCACCGAAGAAGCGTTTCGGCATATGGAGCGCTGCCGGATCAAGACCTCCGGAAAGTGTACGGCCGCTTGGCGCAACTGTCAGGTTGTAGGCTCTTGCCAGACGGGTGATACTGTCTAAAAGGATGATAACATCTCTTCCATGTTCTACCAGACGTTTTGCCCGCTCAATGACCATTTCAGATACACGCTTGTGACGCTCCGGAAGCTCGTCAAAGGTGGAATAAATAACTTCTACATTTGGCCCTACAATAGCTTCCTTAATGTCTGTTACTTCCTCAGGACGCTCATCGATCAGCAGGATCATCAGATGCATATCCGGATGATTGGTGGTAATGGCCTTTGCCACCTGTTTTAAGAGAGTAGTCTTACCTGCTTTTGGCGGGGAAACGATCATACCACGCTGTCCTTTGCCAATAGGTGCCAGCAGATCTAACACGCGCATGGCAACAGTGGTCTTCTCTCTTGGATTTTCCATGTGGAGACGCTGATTTGGGAAGATCGGGGTCAGGTCCTCGAAGTTTGGTCTTGTTTCTGTGGCACTTAAGGGATAACCATTGACTGTTTTAATATAAAGAAGTGCGGCAAATTTTTCTGTAGCTGCTTTTATTCTTCTGTTTCCGATAATGATATCACCAGTCTTTAAGTTGAAACGGCGGATCTGGGACGGTGCTACGTAAACGTCATTTTCACCTGGAAGGAAGTTTTCACAGCGAATGAAACCGAAACCGTCAGGCATGACCTCTAAGATACCGTTTGCCTCGATACCACTGTCTAATTCCGTCATGTCCTGTGTAGTCAGCCCCATGGCATCATTTCTGTATTCAGGTCTTGTCATGCGCTCCTGATTGTCCATATTCTGACTGTTATTCTGTCCATAGGTCTGATTCTGGGCAGAATAGCCCTGACTGGTAGAAGCTGCTGTCTGGGACTGGGAAACCGCAGTGCCAGATTCGGAATTGTCACGGTAGCTGCTGCTATTTCCGCTATTGTTATTATTATTGCTGTTATTATTGTAATTATTGTTATTGTTGCTGTTATTGCTATTGTTGCTGTAATTGTTGTATCGATTATTGTTGTAATTGTTGTTTCCGTAGGTACGGATCTGAGGACGGGTCTGACCGTAACGCTCATAGCTTCTGTTATTTCTCTGGTTGTCACGGGAACGGTTGTCCTGGCTGCGGTTCTCTTGTGGACGGGTCTCCTGACTGCGGTTTTCACGGTTTTCCTGGGAACGGTTCTCCTGTTCATGACTTTCCTGATAACGGGAGCTTTGTGGGCGGGTCTCCTGAACACGGTTTTCCTGCGTTTTGGGCGCCGGGGCCTGCTTTGCCGGTGCTGGTGCTGCTGTCTCTTTTTCCTGCTTTCCTTTCTCTTCTTGTTCGCATAAAAGGTCGATGATCTCAGCCTTGCGGAGACCGCTGATACCTTTTATCCCCTTTTGTTTTGCCAGATCCTTCAGGGTAGTAAGGGACAATGTTTCTAATTTTTCACGCATATTATTCTCCTATCTGTTATGCATTCATGATCGCAATGTATATAATTTTTCATATTGTAAACAACGGGATTTTTTCCAGATACAGAAAGTTCCTTAAAATAAATAGACAGAGCCTGCAGGCAGAATGAACTGCAGGCTGTTTTTCTTTACTTATTATAGTACGAAAATGCTACTCTTTCAACCATTTCATATGCTCTTTTATCTGCTTTTCGTATCCATTATCCGATGGTTCATAAAAAATCGTGCCTTCCATACCATCAGGAAGATATTGTTGGTTTACATAATGTTTCGGGTAATCGTGGGCATATTGGTAGCCTTCGCCATGTCCTAATTTTGCAGCACCCTTATAATGACGGTCCTGAAGATGAACAGGTACCGGCATGGTGCGGGTAGTCTTTACATTTTCCATGGCACTCTGAATCGCCATATAGGCGGCATTGCTCTTTGGGGCACAGGCTACATAGGAAGCCGCCTGAGAAAGGATGATCTGGGCTTCAGGAAGTCCGATGCGCTCTGCCGCAAGGGAAGCACTCACTGCCACGCTTAACGCCTGTGGATCTGCATTTCCCACATCTTCGGAAGCGCAGATCATAATACGACGGGCAATAAATTTAATATCTTCCCCTGCATACAGCATACGGGCCAGATAGTAAACAGCTGCATCCGGGTCTGAGCCCCGCATACTTTTAATGAAGGCAGAAATCGTGTCATAATGGTTGTCCCCATCTTTGTCATAGCGCACTGCCCGCTTCTGTATACATTCCTGGGCAGCTGCCAGGTCAATATGTATCAGACCATCTTCACTGCGCCCAGTAGTGAGAACACCCAGTTCAATGGCATTTAAGGCTGCTCTGGCATCACCGTTGGCTGTATCTGCCAGAAAATCTGCAGCATCCTCATCCAGCTTTACCCGGTAAGTGCCCATACCACGTTCTGTATCAGTAACCGCCCTGTGGATCAGCTCCTTGATATCGTCTTTTTCCAGTGGCTTTAACTCAAAAATACGGGATCTGGAAAGAAGCGCCCCGTTGACCTCAAAGTAGGGATTTTCCGTTGTTGCGCCGATCAGCGTCAAGGTACCATCTTCTACAAAGGGAAGAAGATAGTCCTGCTGGCCTTTATTGAAACGGTGGATCTCGTCTACAAAGAGGATCGTCCGCCGTCCGTACATTCCCATATTGTTTTTTGCCTCCGAAACCACTTCTTCCATATCTTTTTTGCCAGCTACTGTGGCATTGATCTGTTTAAAATCAGCCTGTGTGGTATTGGCAATGACCTTTGCAAGAGTGGTCTTTCCTGTGCCTGGGGGACCATAAAATATAACAGATCCCAGTTTATCTGCCTTGATCGCCCGGTAAAGCAGCTTATCTTTTCCAATGATATGCTGCTGCCCCACTACTTCGTCCAGTGTCCGGGGACGGAGCCTGGATGCCAGGGGGGACTCTTTTTCCATGGCATTTTCTCTCATATAATCAAATAAATCCATTTATTTTCTCTCCATACCTTTTCGCTATGTACTTGTTGCCACTGATATTATTACTCAGATCACTGCTCCGATCGTCACTTTGATTCCCACGCTGACACGCTCCACCGCCTGCCATCACAGGCTGAACCTTCCGTATATGGCCCGGTAAAAATATAACCCGGTAAAAACAAATGCCACCTGCACAGTGACGCCTGTTTTCCTTACGGACTCATTCGATCAGTAATTCATCTGCCGTTACAAAAACATATCCTTCCTTTTGCAGTATGTCGATCAGCTCCAGGGCTGCTTCTACAGAGGAAGGAAATATATCATGTAATAATATAATATCCCCATCTTTTACATCTTTCAAGACCTGATGGATGATCTTTCCTGTATCTTTCAGCTTCCAGTCCAGGGAATCCAGTGACCACAGGACAGGTGTCATTCCAATCTCTTCTTCCAGTTCTTCATTCCAGTCTCCATAGGGCGGCCGTATATATTCCGGGCGTTTCCCTGTAATGGCTTCAATCTGTTCCTGTGTATGTTCCACTGCTTCACAGACCGCCTTCGCTCCTGCTTTCGTCAGCTGGATATGTTCATAACTGTGGTTGCCGATCAGATGCCCTTCTTCACTCATCCGCTTTACAATGTCTTCTTCTCCTTCTATGTTCTTTCCCATAAGGAAAAAGGTGGCATGGACCCCACGTTCTTTCAGACCGTCTAATAAGATGGGGGTATATTTCCGGCTTGGACCATCATCAAAGGTCAACGCTATATACTTTGGCGTGCCTGCTGTTTTTGAAATTACCGGAAGGGAAAATATTTTTTCTGTATCAGTATGACCATTTTTCAGGAAGAGGGCGGACAGAAAAAGATCCATAGTAAGAAGTAAAAAGAGAAAATATTTTATATATCGGTTATGCATGACACAGATCACCTAAAGACTGGTATCTGTTTATTTTATGCTGAAAAATATTGAAAAATACTGTTTTTATGTCAAATGTTAAAACAGGATCCAGCAGGTCTAAACAATCTGAAAGAAACATAGGACCTTTCGCATGCACGAATGGTCCTATGTCTTTTAGGGACTTATTTCACAGCCCTGTTTATCAGCCTGGTGCCTGACCAGTAGTTATCTCACTGCTGTTTCCTGTATTAGCGGAGTCTTTCTTTACTCCCGGTCCTACGTTTTTGCCTGTTACTTTCTGGTCATCAGAAGAGGAACCTGAATTACTGTTGCCTGATGAACCTTCAGAAGGATTTACAGGGGTGATCTGTACGTTATTGCCTGTATTACCTGTATTGCTGCCTGAAACATTATTGCCGGTATTTGTATTTCCTGGATCCTGGCTATTCTGGTCATTGCCGCTATTTTCCTGGCTCTGGACACTTAATGCTCCATCTGCACCAGCCTGGTAAACAGTTCCGTTTATCTCTATTGACCTGCCAGCGACCATGCGGCCATCTGAAGGATCCAGATAATAATGGATTCCACCTGCATCGATCATACCGGTTGCCATACGCCCATCACCATTAAAGTAATACCATGCGCCGTCTAACTGTCTCCAGCCGGTTGCCATAGCACCTGAGCCTTTCAGGTAATATTTACTGCCTGCTTCTGTAAGCCAGCCGGTCTGCATCACACCGTCACTGCCAGTATAGTACCAGATGCCATTATCATTGATCCAGCCCTTTAACATATCACCGGAACTGCCAAGATAATACCATTTGCCATTCTGGCTGGTCCAGCCAGTAAGCATTTTTCCGGAATTTTCCAGATAATACCGTTTGCCGCTGACCTCGATCCAGCCAGTCTGCATCACGCCGTCATTGCCGGTATAGTACCAGGTGCCATTATCATTGATCCAGCCTTTCTTCACAGCGCCGCTGCTTCCAAGGTAGTACCATTTTCCATTTTCTGCCTGCCATCCGGTCTTCATTTTTCCGGTAGTGGTGTCCAGATAGTAGCTTGCGCCTGCTACTGTGATCCAGCCGGCAGATGCAAGGCCATCTTTGTCCATGTAATACCAGTCATCCCCATCTTTCGCCCAAGCATTTTTCTGCTTCTGGTAATTTGCATAATAATAACGCTTTCCGTTAATAGTACGCCAGGTATCAGCAGGGATCACAGAAGAAAAGTCCTTAAACTGAAAGTCAATATCCACTCTTGTTTTGATACCATTTACAGAGCCACTGCTGGTTGCCTGCCACATCACCGGATCCTGGTAGGTTGGGCGGGCAGAATAACGTGCTACCCATACAGGATAGTTCATCTGGCTCATATCCAGTTTGTTTTTCAGCCAGTTCTCATTTGCATAGATAATAGGGTAATAACCTGCTTGTGAGATCCGCTTGCAGAACGCATTAGCAATGGCTGCCAGCTCTGATTTTGAGAGATTTCCCTGAGTGGAATCTTCCATATCAAAGGCTACGGGATAAGAAATGGGATAATCATTAATAAGGTTTAACACAAAATCTGCTTCCTGGACTGCCATATCTGTGGTAGTTGCAAGGGAATAAATATAAACGCCTACTTTAATACCATTGGAAGCTGCATTCTGGATATTTTTGTGGAAATACGGATCTACCGCCCCTTTTGAGCGTGTTCCCAGCATAACAAAGGAAATATCATCCTTTGCCACCTGGCTCCAGTTGATCTCTTCCTGCCATCTGGATACGTCAACTCCACGATGGAGCACATTCTGGATGGCACTTCCGTCCGGCATCTGATAGGTACCGTTTACTTTCTTCCAGGCATTGGCATTTGCAGTAGTGTCACTGGAGGAAGTGTTTGAATTATTGGTATTATTGTTGTTATTGGTATTATTGTTATTGTTTGAATTATTGGTATTTGGTGTGGAATTGGATGAAGTCTTATTTCCCGGATCTCCAGGTCCTCCGGCAGAGATCTCTGTTACACGGGAAGCGTCATCTCCCGGACCAGCTGCCAGTGCAGGAACAGCATTTCCCAGGCTTGCAAGTCCCAAAACGCCTGCCAATGCCAGTGCCCGGCAGCGCTTTATCATTTTATCTGTACGATTCATATTTTTCTCCTGAAAAAGGGGATGTCGCCTGTCTGACATCCCCCATTATATGAATGTCATCCCGGATTCCGGGAGAACATCTGATCCTTTGTTTACGAAATCCCTCTTATCAGCCTGGTCCGTCTGTACGTCCTGCCACTAAGGTATCAGAGCTGGATGTGGTCCCTGACGGGTTTGCCTGATTGCTTCCGGAAGGTCCATTACTGGAAGCAGAATTTTTCTTTACGCCAGGTCCGCCATTTTCACCTGTTACACCGCCAGAACTGGAGGTACTGCTTGCCGGTGTCTGTGCAGATACGCCGCTTGCATTCTGGCATGCACCGCTTGCATCAAAGTTATAGGTAGTTCCGCTGATCTCCAGAGAGGTTCCTGCAGTCATCTTTCCGCCATTAGACGGGTTCATGTAATAGATCTTATTATCTACCTGGATCCAGCCGGTCATCATATGTCCATTGGTATTAAAGTAATACCATGCATTATCGATCTGTTTCCAGCCTACGCTCATCTTTCCATTGCTCTGATCCATATAGTATTTGCTGCTTTCGCTGTCAGTAAGCCAGCCAGTAAGCATACGGCCATCTGTATTCAGATAATAGTAATCTGTGTCGACTTTTGCCCAGCCGGTCATCATCTTTCCATCTGTTCCAAACAGATACCAGTTATTTTTGATCTGTGCCCAGGAATTTACCACGCACTTACCGTTGCTTTGGAAATAGTACCAGGAGCCTTCCATCTGGCGCCAGCCGGTTCCCATAGAGCCATCACCACGCATAAAATAATAATCGTTTCCGATTTTTAACCAGCCAGTAACCATGGTGCCGTCATCTAAAAAGTAATACCATTTGCCATATTCCGGATTTACCCAGCGGTTCTGGGCCATTATGCCGTTTGGACGGAAGAAATACCATTTTCCGTCAATCTGTTTAAATCCGGTAGTCATATGTCCATCGGAAAGGTCCATATAATATTTTCCCTCGCTGGTTTCCAGCCAGCCTGTATATGTCTTGCCCTGATAAATGTAGGTCCAGTGGTCATTTGACTTGGTCCAGCCATCTGCGGCGTATGAATTGAACGCTGATCCCACTGCCATAGCACCGATCATACCGGCTGCTGCAAGGGCTGCAAAATATTTTTTACGTCCCATGTCTCTCCTCCTGTTATTTGTGTATCGTGATCTCTTTTTCTTTTCTATGTTTTTCACTGATCCGCTTTTCACTG
>UMJH01033491.1_pt1 | contig 11225 bp, 7 predicted proteins | sample 1966011 | NCBI WGS metagenome assembly UMJH01 (sample SAMEA4836146, study PRJEB28245) | human gut metagenome | biome: gut microbiome; material: fecal sample | place: Denmark | collected 2008 | reverse complement strand
AACAGTCTGACAGAGAAAAGCAGAGAGATCCAGGTGTCTCTGATCATCAACCTGATCGCAATTATGGTAGTATTTTTCATGCTTACCTTTGAGGTGATTTATTTTATAAAGGGAAGGCAGGAACTGAAAAGACGAAAACAGGAGGAAGACAATAGCAGACTTCCTGTGGAAATTTTCAGATTTATTGTATTTCTTGTTTTCTTTTTTACAAATCTGACCTGTGCGATTCTTCCCATCTATGCAATGAAGATTTCTGAGAAGATGTCAGTACAGGGATTATCACCGGCCATGCTTGCAGCAGTTCCTATATCTGCAGAGGTGTTATCCGGCGCCATTTTCTCAGCGCTTGGCGGAAAGGTAATACATAAGCTTGGGGCAAAGAGATCTGTTTTTGTAAGCTCTGTACTGCTTACAGCAGGACTTGGATTGCGAGTGGTTCCCAATATATGGCTGCTTACTTTAAGCGCCCTGCTTCTTGGAGCAGGCTGGGGAGTATTGCTTTTACTTGTCAATCTTATGATCGTGGAGCTTCCTGATGAGGAGAAGAACAGAGCCTATGCCTATTACAGTGTATCCTCCCTGAGCGGTGCAAACTGTGCAGTTGTGTTTGGTGGCTTCCTTCTGCAATGGATGTCCTATACAGCGTTGTTTGCTGTCACTGCAGTACTCAGTGTGCTGCTGTTTCTGGTAGCAAATAAGTATATGAGTAAATATACTTCAGATAACGAAGAGGAGAACTGCGAAACAGAAGATACACATATGAATATTGTTCAGTTTATCTTTCGTCCGAGGATTATTAGTTTTTTCCTGCTGATGATGATTCCGCTTCTAATCTGTGGATATTTCCTGAATTATATGTTTCCTATTGTTGGTTCTGAATGGGGACTTTCGGAAACCTATATTGGATATACCTATCTTTTAAACGGAATTTTTGTACTGATCCTGGGAACTCCTCTCACGGAATTCTTTTCCAACAGAGGATGGAAGCATTTGGGGCTTGCAGCAGCTGCGTTTATTTATGCAGCAGCTTTTCTGGAGGTGGCAATGCTTCAGAATATACCATCTCTTCTGATCGCACTGGCATTGATTGGAGTTGCAGACAGCTTTGGGATTCCATTACTTACCAGTTATTTTACAGATCTGAAGGATGTAGAACGGTTTGGATATGACAGAGGACTTGGGGTTTACAGCCTGTTTGAGAATGGTGCACAGTCTCTGGGTTCCTTTGTGTTTGGCTATGTGCTGGTCCTTGGTGTAGGCAGAGGCCTTATCTTTGTGCTGATTCTTGTGAGTGTGCTTTCAGCAGCTTTCCTGATCAGCACCACATTTGCAGCACACAGAGACAAAAAAGGAGGTCAAAGAGCATGGAAAAAAGACGAAAGCTGAATGTTGAACTGATTAAATTTCTCATCGGTTCTATGTTGGTGGTTGGGGTTTTAATGCTTCTTGGAAGTTCTCTTGTGAATAACAGACAGTATAGAAAACTCTATAATGATAAAGCGCTTGAAATCGCGAAGACGGTATCAGATCAGGTAAATGGGGATTTTATCGAAGAACTGTGTAAAGAGATAGACACAGAGGAATTTGAACAGATCCAGGAAAAAGCAGTAGCATCTGATGATGAACAGCCGATCATAGACTGGCTTAAAGCGAAAGGCATGTATCAGAATTATGAGAGGATAAATGAATATCTTCATTCTATACAGGCAGATATGAATATTGAATATCTGTATATTCAGATGATCCAGGATCATTCCAGTGTGTATCTGTTTGATCCTTCGTCAGGCTATCTGACTCTTGGCTATAAGGAAGAGCTTTCGGAAAGATTTGATAAACTGAAAGGAAACGAACGCTTGGAGCCTACTGTGAGCAGAACAGAATTTGGATGGCTGTCATCTGCCGGAGAGCCGGTACTTTCATCTGACGGAGAAAAATGTGCAGTTGCCTTTGTAGATATTGACATGACAGAGATTGTCAGAAATACCATTCGTTTTACTGTACTGATGGTATGTCTTTGCATTCTGATCATCCTGGCTGCCGGTATGGACATATCCAGAAAAATCAAAAAGAGAATATCCAGGCCTATTGAACTGCTTACAGAAGCAACACACAAATTTGGCAATGGCGAGGAAGGGTATGATGAGAACAACATCGTAGATCTTGATATTCATACCAGAGATGAGATAGAAGAACTTTATCACGCAACCCAATCCATGCAGAAAAGTATTATTAATTATATGGATAACCTTACCCGGGTGACTGCTGAGAAGGAACGTATCGGAGCAGAGCTGAACGTGGCAACACAGATCCAGGCTTCCATGCTTCCCTGCATATTCCCTGCATTTCCTGACAGGGATGAGATGGATATTTATGCGACCATGACACCGGCAAAGGAAGTTGGCGGAGATTTTTATGATTTCTTTATGGTTGATGACAGGCATATGGCGATTGTTATGGCTGATGTTTCCGGAAAGGGAGTTCCGGCAGCACTTTTCATGGTTATCGGAAAAACCCTGATCAAGGATCATACACAGCCGGGCAGAGACCTGGGAGAAGTCTTTACAGAGGTCAATAATATTCTGTGTGAATCCAATGAAAACGGAATGTTCATTACAGCCTTTGAGGGTGTGCTGGATCTTGTGACCGGTGAATTCAGGTATGTAAACGCCGGACATGAAATGCCGTTTGTTTACCGCAGGGAAACCAACACCTATGAAGCCTACAAAATACGTGCTGGTTTCGTCCTTGCAGGGATAGAGGACATCGTATATAAGGAACAAAAGCTTCAGCTGAATATCGGAGACAAAATATTCCAGTATACAGATGGAGTGACAGAGGCAACGGATAAGGACAGGCAGCTGTACGGAATGGACAGACTGGATCATGTTCTGAATCAGCAGTGCTTAAGCAGTAATCCGGAAGAAACTCTGAAGCTTGTAAAGGCGGATATTGACGCTTTTGTAGGAGACAATGACCAGTTTGATGATATTACAATGCTGTGCCTTGAGTATACAAAGAAAATGGAGAATCAGAGACTTTTGAATAACTGCTGATGCTGTGAAGTGAAGTGCGGATATGTGACTGGAAATATAAAAAAGAAAGCGGACAACAGAATGGATCATACAGACGAATACATAAAAGAAATCTCAGAAAAAATCGACAGTAAGAAAGAATATTATGTTGAGATCAGTAATAAGATCTGGGAATTTGCAGAACCCAGATTCCAGGAATACAGATCTTCTGAATTGCTGCAGCATGTATTAAAACAGGCAGGGTTTTCCATCAAAGCAGATCTGGCAGGAGAGAAGACTGCATTTATTGCAGAATATGGATCAGGAAAACCAGTCATAGCATTCCTTGGAGAATTTGATGCACTGCCGGGACTTTCACAGAAGGCAGATGCAGCAGAAAGAATTCCTGCAAATCCTGGTAGTTGTGGTCATGGATGCGGCCATCAGCTTATCGGAACAGGAACTCTTGCTTCTGCCATTGCATTAAAAGACTTTGTGAAAGAACATAACCTGCAAGGCACGATCCGTTATTACGGCTGCCCTGCTGAAGAAAACGCAGGCGGCAAGGCCTTTCTTGTACGTGATGGCTATTTCAATGACTGTGACCTGGCTCTTTGCTGGCACCCGGAGCAGGGGCGGCGTGCATGCTACGGAAGCACCAAGGCAAATTTCAGAGTATTTTTTACATTCCACGGAACTCCGGCCCATGCATCCATGTGCCCGGAACTGGGGCGTTCTGCTCTGGATGCAGTAGAGCTTATGGATGTGGGCGTAAACTACATGCGTGAACACATGATAGATGAGGCCAGGATCCACTATGCCATAACAGATACAGGCGGAGATGCCCCAAATGTAGTCCAGTCCAGGGCTCAGGTACTTTATGCTATCCGCGCCCCAAAGATCACCCAGGTAAAAGAACTCTATAACCGCGTATGCAACATAGCCAGGGGCGCAGCACTTATGACTGAAACTACTGTAGAAATACGCCAGGTAGCGGCATATTCAAACCTGATCTCCAGCAAAATCCTGGCAGATCACATGAATGCGTATCTGGAAAAACTGGGTCCGATCACTTACACTGAAGAAGAATATGCCTACGCACAAAAATTCCAACAGTCCCTCTCAGATCAGGACAAAAATCAACTCCCCACAATTGCCCGGGACTACTTCGGCCCCAAAGCTGCTGAAGTAATGAAAAAACCAATCTTTGAGCCAATGGCATACCAGAATTTGTACAGTGATCTCAAATACTCCACTGATGTGGGCGATGTAAGCTGGCTGGTACCAACCGTCCATCTCAACATCCCAACATTCGCAGCAGGAACCGCCCTCCACTCCTGGCAGGCAGCAGCCCAGGGTAAATCTTCAATCGCCCACAAAGGAATGCTCTATGCCGCGAAGATCATGGCTCCCACAGCCATAGACTTCCTGCAAAAACCAGAGTTGGTAAATAAAGCCAGAGAAGAACTGACAAAAACCCTAAACGGTGAAACATATCCCAATCCATTGCCGAAAGACTTGAAACCAGAGATATGGTAAAAGCAGAAAGCTCCAAACAAACATTGTAACTCCAAACAAAAAATGCTATAATCCATTGCAGAAAATAGGATAAAACTTTTACAAAACAAATTAATCAGGAGGGACCTAAAATGAGCAAAAAAGTATACATTTTCCTCGCCGACGGCTTCGAAGACATCGAAGGCCTCACAGTAGTAGACCTTCTCCGCCGCGCAGAAATCGATATCAAAACTGTATCCATCAAAGAAACCAAACAGATCCAGACATCTCACGGTATCACCATGCTCACTGATACAACATTCGCAGAAACAGACTTCGCAGATGCCGACATGCTTGTTCTTCCGGGAGGAATGCCGGGAACCAAATATCTTGCAGGATACAAACCACTTACAGACCTTCTGACAGATTTCAACAGCAAAGGCAAAAAAATCGCCGCTATCTGTGCTGCACCAAGTGTATTCTCAGGTCTTGGATTCCTCAAAAACCGCAAAGCCACCTCTTATCCGTCCTTCATGGAAATTATTGCAGGAGACGGTGCCAAGACCAGCGAAGACAATGTGGTAGTAGATGGAAATATAACCACCAGCCGTGGTCTGGGAACAGCTGTAGACTTCGCACTTTCCCTGATTTCACAGCTTGAAAATGACGAAAAAGCAAAAGAAATCGCAGAATCAGTAGTATATACCCGCTAAATCGTCCTCAAACCCTTATTTTTATGCGAAAAAACACTAGCACTTTTGGATTTTTTGTGCTATACTGCTACAATGACTGTAAATATATAATTGAGTTATAGAGAGGTCTCCCGCTTCTGCAACAGTGGGAGCGGAGCTTAGACTTAAATATATAGAAATAGGTAAAAACTGTGAATGATATAACGCAGCTGAAAAACCAGTCGCAATCATAACCTGAAAATTAAGGAGGAACATGTAACATGAGTTTACAGGTGGAAAAAATGGAAAAAAACATGGCGAAACTTACTATCGAAGTTGCCGCTGAAGATTTAGAAAAAGCAATGCAGAATGCATACCAGAAAGCAAAAGGAAGAATTTCCATCCCTGGATTCCGTAAAGGAAAAGCTCCAAGAAAAATGATCGAGCAGATGTATGGCAAAGGAGTATTCCTTGAAGATGCTGTTAACGCTCTGATTCCGGAACACTACAGCAAAGCATTAGCTGAATGCGAACTTGAGATCGTTTCCCAGCCGACAATCGACATTACACAGGCTGAGCCTGGAAAAGCATTCATCTTCACAGCAGAAGTTGCTGTTAAACCGGAAGTTACATTAGGTGATTACAAAGGTGTAGAAGTACCGAAAACTGAAATCACAGTAACAGACGAAGACGTAGAAGCTGAACTCAAGAAAGAGCAGGAGAAAAACTCCAGAACAATCAGCGTAGAAGACCGCGCAGCTCAGTTAAATGATATCGTAACAATCGACTTCGAAGGATCTGTAGACGGAGTACCTTTCGATGGCGGACAGGCTACAGAGTATCCTCTGACACTTGGTTCCAACACATTTATCCCGGGATTCGAGGAACAGCTTGTTGGTGCTAAAGTTGGCGATGATGTAGACGTAAAAGTTACATTCCCTGAAGAATATCAGGCAAAAGAACTTGCAGGTAAAGAAGCAATCTTCAAATGCGCAGTTAAGAAGATCGAAGCAAAAGAACTTCCTGAACTGGATGATGATTTTGCAAAAGATGTTTCTGAGTTCGATACACTTGCAGAGTACAAAGAGCATGTAAAAACAAACCTTGAAGATAAAAAAGCAGACGAAGCAAAACGTGCAAAAGAAGATGCAGCAGTAGATAAAGCAATCGAAAATGCACAGATGGATATTCCGGAAGCTATGCTTATGACACAGTGTCGTCAGATGCTTGATGATTTCAGCAGAAGAATGCAGTCTCAGGGATTATCCATGGATCAGTACTTCCAGTTCACAGGCATGACTGCTGACAAGATGATGGAAGACATGAAACCACAGGCATTAAAGAGAATCCAGACAAGACTGGTTCTTGAGAAAGTAGCAGAAGTTGAGAACATTCAGCCAACAGAGGAAGAAGTAAATGAAGAAATCTCCAAGATGGCTGAAGCATACAAAATGGAAGCTGACAAGTTAAAAGAATTACTTGGAGAGCGTGAACTTGAGCAGATGAAGAAAGACATGGCTGTACAGAAAGCAGTTACTGTTATCGCTGACGCTGCTAAGGAAGTTTAATTTTAAAGTAATCGAATTTTAAGAACCGGAAAGAGACAGGCTCAGATGTCTACCTCTTTCGGAAAAAAGTCAGCCGCGTAAATGGAGGCGTTTATATGAGTTTAGTACCTTATGTCATTGAACAGACAAGCAGGGGAGAGAGAAGCTATGATATCTATTCAAGGCTTCTGAAGGACAGAATCATTTTTCTTGGTGAGGAAGTAAATGATGTGAGTGCAGGACTGATCGTATCACAGCTTCTTTTCCTGGAAGCAGAAGATCCTGGTAAAGATATTCAGCTGTATATCAACAGCCCGGGCGGTTCCGTAACAGCCGGCATGGCAATCTATGATACCATGCAGTATATTAAATGCGATGTTTCTACCATTTGTCTTGGAATGGCTGCCAGCATGGGTGCCTTTCTTCTGGCAGGCGGTGCAAAAGGAAAGAGATTTGCTATTCCGCATTCCCCTATCATGATCCATCAGCCATCCGGCGGTGCGCAGGGACAGGCAACAGAGATCCAGATCGTGGCAGATCATATCGCACAGACAAAGAGAACTTTAAATGAGTTATTGGCTGCAAATACCGGTCAGCCGATAGAAGTTGTTGAGCGTGATACAGACCGGGACAACTATATGACTGCTGAAGAAGCAAAGGCATATGGACTGATTGACGGTGTAGTCATGCATAAATAATGCGAAAGATAAGACTCCTGTGAATCGTCACAGGAGTCTTATTAGTTAGTATAGAGAAAGGACAGACATAAATTCATGGCAGAAAAAATGAGAGAAGGAAAAGTAAGATGCTCCTTTTGCCAGAAGACAGAAGATCAGGTAAGAAAACTGATCGCAGGTCCGGATGGCAAAGTATTTATATGTGATGAGTGCATTGGCATCTGCTCAGAGATCATGGAGGAAGAATTAAATCCTTATGATGACGAGGTTTTGAATTCTGATATTAATCTGTTAAAACCGGAAGAGATCCATGCAGTTCTGGATGATTATGTAATTGGTCAGGATGCAGCAAAAAAGGCTCTTTCCGTTGCTGTTTATAATCACTATAAAAGAATCCTTGCATCAAAAAATTCTGATGTAGAGCTTCAGAAGAGTAATATTCTGATGCTTGGACCTACAGGTTCAGGTAAAACTCTGCTGGCTCAGACACTTGCCAGACTTCTGAATGTACCGTTTGCTATTGCAGATGCTACCACACTGACAGAAGCCGGATATGTAGGAGAGGATGTTGAGAATATTCTTCTCAAGATCATTCAGGCAGCAGATTATGATATTGAACGTGCACAGTACGGAATTATCTATATTGATGAGATTGATAAGATCACAAGAAAATCTGAGAATCCATCCATAACCCGCGATGTTTCCGGTGAAGGCGTACAGCAGGCACTTCTGAAGATTCTGGAAGGTACAGTGGCAAGTGTTCCGCCTCAGGGTGGTCGCAAGCATCCTCATCAGGAGTTTCTTCAGATTGATACAACAAATATTCTGTTTATCTGCGGCGGTGCTTTTGACGGAATCGAGAAGATCATTGAGTCCAGACAGGATACCAAATCCATCGGTTTCGGTGCAGAGGTTTCTGTTAAGGAAGACAGAAATGTGGGTGAGATCCTGAAGGATGTAATGCCGGAAGACTTTATCAAATTCGGTCTGATTCCTGAGTTTATCGGTCGTGTGCCGGTAGTTGTAACTCTGGATGCGCTGGATGAGAATGCGCTGATCAGTATTCTGAAAGAGCCGAAGAACTCACTTACCAAACAGTATCACAGATTATTTGAACTGGATGGTGTTGAACTTGATTTTGAAGATGATGCACTTGAACTGGTCGCAAAGAAATCTCTGGAACGTAAGACAGGAGCCAGAGGTTTGCGTGCGATCATGGAAGGTTCACTGATGGATCTGATGTATAAGATTCCGTCAGATGACACGATCCGCAAGTGTACAATTACCAAAGATGTAGTAGATGGCACCGGTGAGCCGGAGATCGTCCGCGGAGAAGCTCCTGCACAGGCGAAGACAGCCGGAAGCAGAAGAACGTCCCGGACACACAAGAAGGATAAACCGGAAACAGCCTGATGAAAGGGACTGAACAATAAATGACAAATCAGAATATAGTGCTGCCTGCGATCGCTCTCAGGGGGACTACCATCCTTCCCGAGATGATCGTTCATTTTGATGTGAGCAGGGAGCGTTCTGTCAAGGCGATTGAAGCTGCCATGCTTCATGACCAGAAGATTTTTCTGGTTACTCAGATTGATCCTGAGGTGGAATCACCGGATCTGGCAGGTGTATATCATGTAGGAACCATTGCCTATATCAAACAGGTTGTGAAACTTCCGCAGAACCTTTTGCGGGTACTTGTAGAGGGAACGGGAAGAGCCACACTTGTGAAATTTGAGCAGGAGTTTCCGTTTATCAGAAGTGAGATCACACCTGTTGATGAAGAAGAAATGCAGATGCCGGAACCAGTGATGGAAGCCATGCACAGAAGCCTTAAGGAATTATTCCACAGATACTGCATGGAAAATGGAAAAGTCAGCAAAGAGCTGGTAGCACAGATTTTAAATATAGATAATGTTGAGGAACTGGTTGAGCAGATTGCCGTAAATATTCCTTTATCTTATCAGAATAAGCAGAAGATCCTGGAGGCACTTACACTGGAGGAACGTTATGAAGTTCTGGGTGCAATCCTTGGAAATGAGATTGAGATCATGCAGATTGGCAGAGATCTCCAGAAAAAAGTGAAGGCCAGAATTGATAAGAATCAGAGAGAATATATTCTCAGAGAGCAGCTGAAACTGATACGTGAGGAACTGGGTGAGGATAATACTGCGGATGACGCAGAGGAGTTTAAGAAGAAACTCCAGGAACTTCAGGCCGGCGATGAGGTAAAAGAGAAGATCAGCAAAGAAATCGAGAGATTTAAGAATACCAACAGCAATGTATCCGAGAATGCAGTACTGCGTGGTTATATTGAAACCATGCTGGCACTTCCGTGGGAGAAGAAATCCACAGATTCTGATGATCTGAAAGAAGCATGGAAAGTACTTCAGGAAGGTCATTACGGTCTGAAAGATGTGAAGGAGCGTGTGATGGAGTTCCTTTCCGTCCGCAAACTGACACATAAGGGAAAAAGTCCGATCCTTTGTCTGGTAGGACCTCCAGGAACAGGTAAAACCTCCATTGCCCGATCGATTGCAGAAGCAATGCATAAGAAATATGTACGTATCTGTCTGGGCGGTGTGAGAGATGAGGCTGAGATCCGGGGCCACAGAAAGACTTATGTAGGAGCAATGCCGGGAAGGATCACTGCAGCATTACAGCAGGCAGGAGTGAGCAATCCTCTGATGCTTCTGGATGAGATTGACAAGACCAGCAGTGATTATAAAGGAGATACTTCTGCGGCACTTCTTGAGGTGCTTGATCCGGAACAGAACAGCAGATTTATGGATCATTATATAGAGGTTCCACAGGATCTTTCAGAAGTACTGTTTATTGCAACTGCAAACGATGTTCAGGGCATTCCGAGACCACTTCTTGACCGTATGGAACTGATCGAGATCGCAGGTTATACTGAGAATGAGAAGGAACATATTGCAAAGGAACATCTGATTCCGAAGCAGATGGAAGAGAACGGTATCGAGAAAGGTAAACTGACAATCCAGTCAGCGGCTCTTAAGAAGATCATCAACAATTATACAAAAGAAGCCGGAGTTCGAAACCTGGAGAGAACCATCGGACAGATATGCAGAAAAACTGCACGTCTGATCATGGAAGAAGATAAAAAGAAAGTTACAGTGACTTCAAAGAATCTGTCAGATTTTCTTGGAAAAGAGCATTTTAACTATCTTATGGCAAATAAGAAAGATGAGATTGGTATTTCCCGCGGGCTTGCCTGGACACAGGTGGGCGGCGATACACTGCAGATTGAAGTCAATGTAATGCCCGGCAAGGGCGAGCTGATGCTTACCGGACAGTTGGGAGATGTTATGAAAGAGTCTGCACAGGCAGGTATTACTTACATTCGTTCCATTGCTTCTGACTATAAAGTTGAGCCGGAATTTTTCCAGGAAAACGATATTCATGTGCATATTCCGGAAGGGGCAGTACCAAAAGACGGACCATCCGCAGGTATTACCATGGCAACTGCAATCCTTTCCGCAATTATTAAGAAGCCGGTAAGGGCAGACCTTGCAATGACCGGTGAGATCACACTGAGAGGAAGAGTTCTTCCGATCGGCGGGTTGAAAGAAAAACTTCTTGCGGCAAAATATGCTAAGATCAAAGAGGTGTTAGTGCCGGCAGAAAACAAACCGGATATTCAGGAATTAGATAAGGAAATCACAGACGGACTTACCATTACCTTTGTAAGTTCGATGAAGGAAGTGCTTAATAAGGCACTGGTATAAAATAAATGGTCAGTCAGTAAAGATTGACCATTTGTTGTGAAAAAAGAGAGGAAATCAATGGTTATTAAGAATGTAT
>UMJH01010697.1_pt1 | contig 11296 bp, 10 predicted proteins | sample 1966011 | NCBI WGS metagenome assembly UMJH01 (sample SAMEA4836146, study PRJEB28245) | human gut metagenome | biome: gut microbiome; material: fecal sample | place: Denmark | collected 2008 | reverse complement strand
TTCAATTGAGTGAAATTCCCAAGATGCATCGAGGCACGGCGCAGCTCGCACTACACGCCAACCGGCCTATCACACCGGTAAGAATCTCCGCCCATCCTCGCTGGCTCACTAAGGATGCCGTTTGGTGGCGCCTTCCGCAGGAACCGATGGTCCTCACTTTTGAGGCGCTTCCTGAGATCGATGTTCAGACATTTCAAAAAACTTATAATCAGTCTTTTCGCCGCGCTGCCGTCGAACTTACCAATGCCGTCGGCCGGGCGCTTTTCCCGCATTTGTGAGTGAAGCGCAGCCGCGATCAAGGCTGCGCTTGCCCGCCGCCGAATCATTCACCTTCAGAGAATCAATCCAGCCATGGACAATCCCCTTATCAGCGAACTGCAGCACCTTATCGTAGAGTCGCTCGCGCTCGAAGACGTCCAACCCGAAGATATTGATCCCGATGAACCGCTCTTTGGCGAAGGACTCGGCCTTGACAGCATTGATGCGCTTGAACTTGGCCTTGCACTCAAAAAGCGCTTCGGCGTGACGCTTACAGCAGAAAGCGAAGAATCCCGCGCCGTTTTCAAAAACGTTCGCTCGCTTGCTGACTATATTGAATCCCATCGCGAACAGGCCTGACTCTTTGCCTTAAATGCCATGACGACTTTTACGCCTCAAGAAGAGAAGGTCTACGCCGCTCTTTCCAAAATCCTTACCAACGAATTCGATATTCCGGCCGAGAAGATCCGACCTGAAGCTCGTCTTTACGAGGACTTTGACATCGACTCCATTGATGCTGTCGACATGATTGTGCAGCTGAAGCCTTATTTGGGAAACCGCACAGTGAAGCCGGAAGCCTTCAAGGCTGTACGCACTCTGGGTGATGTCGTTTCCGTGATTGCCAAAATCATGGAAGAACCCGATCCTGCCGCCTGACACACAGCTGTCAGCCTCAGCCATGGCCCTGCCGCTCAAGGCGGTTCTGCGCGCAACGTTTGGAACTGTTCTCGTCCTTTATCCCTTCTGGGCCTGGTACGGTCTCTCGCACTGGGGACCGGCAGCGGTTGCTGCTGGTCTTGCCGCAGTCACTTTCTGCCGCGCTTTAGTGACAAGGTCGCGGGAGGATTGGGTCCTCTCGGTCATCGCGGTCTGTCTATGCGCAGCAGCTGCATTCTCCGGACTGGAAGAACCCATGCGGTTATATCCAGTCCTCGTCAATGCTTTTCTTCTCTGGGCCTTTGGCACAACGCTTCTCCCCAATCGAATGCCCATGGTCGAACGTTTCGCCCGGATGAAAGATTCTGTGCTGCCGCCTGAAGCCGTTCGGTGGTGCCGAGGCGTTACTCAGGTCTGGTGCGGATTCTTCATTCTCAACGGTGCAGCTGCGCTCGCTACAGTTTTTCTTTCCAGAGAGACGTGGGTACTCTGGAACGGGTGTCTTTCCTATATCGCCATCGGCGTGCTCTTTGCGGGAGAATGGCTTCTTCGTACTATCGTCATGCACCGGCGTGAAAGACAAAAATAACGTTCCGTCATCCTGACGGTTAAGTCGACGAACGGTTTGATACGGCAAACCCTCAGACACCGATGAACGTTGTCTTCTCCTTCCATACCGAGGGCCTCTCCAGAGTGCATTCTCAACCAACGCTTTTTCCATGCAGAACACCATTCTGAGCCGCATCCTTCAACATGCCCCAGCGAACCGCCCTGTTGCAAGAAACACACTAGGCATGGAACTCTCCATGACAGGCTTTCTCGCCGGTGCCGCGGTCTGGCGCAGCACAGCTCAGCATTTGCGCCTGCCTAATGCAGTGCTCTACGCCGAAGATGCCGCTGAACTGCTGCCGGCACTTTTCGGATGCTGGGCAGCCGGTGTGCATGTCATTCTCCCGGGCGATGCGCTTCCTGGAACGCTCGAACGCCTCAGCGCAGCCGGGCTGACCGCGAAAAACACCATGCTTGGGCTCGATGCCGCGGCAATGGACGAAAGCTGCAGTTGGTCGATCATGACCCCTGAATGCCGTTTTTCGGACTTTAACCGCCTGCCGCCTTGCGCAGACCTTCCACTTTTGGACGACAAAGCAGAACTGTTATCGCTCTTAACGAGCGGAAGCACCGGCGAACCCAAACTCATCAGAAAGCGGCTCGAGCAATGTTTCTACGAGCCTGAAGCGATCCATGCCGGCATCATTGAACGTACCGGCCAATCACCGGCTGCGTGGGGCGAATTTGAAGTGCTCGGCACCGTAAGCGCGCAGCATATCTATGGGCTGCTCTTTCGCTTGATGTGGCCGCTGATGGAAGAACGCGGCATTGCAGTGGGACCGAGGCTTCACTATCCTGAGTCGCTTGAGGCAGCTCTTGAAAATTGCGCTGTGCGAGGACGCAAGGCTGTCGTCATCAGTTCGCCTGCGCATCTGAAGCGCTTCGGCGACGAGTCTCTCTTCACACCGTCACTAGGCACTGAGGCAGCTGTTTTTTCATCGACCGGCCCGCTCGATGATGCCGGCGCAATAAACGCCAAATGCGCCTTTGGGCACTTTCCCTTTGAAGTGCTCGGCTCGACTGAAACCGGCAGCATCGCTTGGCGGCAGCGACGTTTTACGGATAATGAAAAATCCGCCGTTGCCGCGTCAGCTTGGAAGACCGTTGAAGGGATCCAGGCAGCCGTTAAAGTCGACAGCCGCTATTTACCTGCCGGAGAGGGACTCATTGCGCTTTCCGGCCGCCACCTTGACCATGAAGGCTGGATCGACGGTGCAGACCGCATTGCGCTGCAAGACGGTTTGTTTTCACTCCTCGGCCGGGCTGACCGCATCGTCAAAATTGAAGGCAAACGCGTAGCGCTCCCTGAAGTGGAAAAACTGCTGCTTGAAACCGGTCTCGTCTCCAACAGCAAAGTCTTCTTGGAAACGATCCGTGCAGAATCTCAGCGCGATGCACTCCATGCGGCTGTCGTGCTTACGCCGGCAGGACGCGAACTATTGTTTACAAAAGGCAAAGCCGCACTGCTCGAGCCCTTGAAGACGCACTTGAAGCGATCGCTTCCTGCTGTTGCGCTTCCGCGGCGCTGGCGATTTGTCGATCAGCTGCCTGCTGATCCGCTGGGAAAAGTCACGGTAGCTTGTCTGCGTACGCTCTTTGATCAGCGCCGACCAGAATGGCTGATAGAGACGGACACGGTTGAGAACGGCAAGCGAGTGCTCACACTTCGTTTTGAAGCATCGCTCCAACTGGCGTGGTTCAGAGGACACTTCCCCGACATGCCGATTCTTCCCGGCGTGGCACAGCTTCTTCTCGTTGAGACTGCCGCCCGAGAATTCACCCAAGTACCGCCCGATGCGGCTCCCGCTCAAGTGAAGACACTGAAGTTCCGAGCTGTTATCCGTCCCGGCGCAAGACTGCGCCTGCGGCTTACGCTGCCGGCTTCGATTCCCACTATGAGCGATCAAGATGGTTCCTGGAAACTCGGCTTCGAGTGGCGGCTTATCAATGAGCTGCCTGGTGCCGAAGATGAACTGCAGACAAGCGGAACGATTGAATGGCATCGCGCTCAGGATGAACCTGCCGCATAAAACATCGGGTCTCTGCCGATCCAAATAACGACAACCAATTCCTTCGTGAGAGGCCATCGGATATCGAACGGCTGCCTAATCCTGCGACGTTCCACAGATTTTGCCGCCGGCGGTTTCCTTCAAGCAGCAGCGAAAAGCATGAAGGTCCGAATCCATCACGCTCCGTCAATCTGCGAATTCGCCCTCGTACTTTCTTCTCCTCATTTCGACTGTTTGAGACGCTCTAACGCGACATTGGACGGCTGTCACTAAGGAAACAAAAGTGCAAGGCTCATGCGCCTGCGCATCCGCTCTCCCCAAGCGGTATCTCAATGTTTTCAATCCGGTATATCATTTCTGTTTTCAGAGCCGACACCCGTCGGCTTTTTTCTTTTGACTGACCGTTTTCCTCATGCCGCCAGTGCCCCGCCAAACACCCGTTGGCTCCTCTCGCCGCTTTGCACATCTATCGCTTCGTCTGCAGCTCCTGCTCATCGGCATGTTCACAGCGGCTCTTGGCGTAGCGCTCACAACGGTGGCAGACCTCGGTACCACCCCCATCAGCACGGTTCCATATGTCTTCACTGTGCTCACGGGCTATTCATTTGGCACAACCACTTTTTTCGTGAACATTTTTCTGGTTGCGGGTCAGGTGCTGCTCCTTCGTCGGCGGTTTTCGCTCTGGAATCTTCTGCAAATACCGACTGTTCTCATTTTTGGCATCTGTATTGACCTGGCGATGGCGATTATTTCGCCGCATGCACCGGCCGGATGGTGGACGGGCCTCCTGATGAGCATTTCGGGAAACTTCGTTCTGGCACTTGGCATTGTCATGCAGATTCGATCAAAAACGATTGTCCAGCCGGGGGAAGGCTTCGTACTGGCAGCCGCCGCGGTCACACGCAAGTCCTTTGGTTCAATAAAGATCGTCAACGACGTCACACTCTCCTTGATTGCTGCCGGCATTGGACTTGTCTGCGCGGGAGAACTCATCGGCGTACGTGAAGGAACCGTCTTGTCGGCAGTTCTGGTCGGGCTTTTCGCCAAATTAATCGTGAAGTTTGTCGATCGATTGGGCGTCTTTGTACAAGCCGGCGCGGCGGCTATTCAAGAACCTCAGCCGCCGCAACCTCATGAATCAGCGATTACGGCCATCCGGACATCCGAAGAGACTAACGATCAGCTCACAGACGAACGATCGTCCGTTCAAAATCGCCAATAACAAACTCTTAACAAATTCCCGATCATATTGTCTGAGTGCTCTGTCCAAAGTGATTTTCACTTGTTTTATTAAAGTAAGTAAAGACTATCGAAGTCATCACTGCTACAGAATCTACTAACACATCATCATTGACAATAAAACCTGGGTCATGTTGAGGCTGGCCAACTCCTTTTTCAGGCTCAAACATTCCCATAAAATAAAGAGCAGCAGGACGTCGAGCAGAATACTCTCGAAAATCCTCACTTGCAGTCAACATTTCAACATCACAGACGCGTTCGGTCCCCAATACATCTGCTGCGGCCTCCCGAACAATCGCAACCATTTCCGAGTCATTTACAACAGCTGGCCCGTTGATAAGCAGATCGTACTCTGTTGAGCATCGATGAGCTTTAGCCGTTCCTTCTGCCACTTCCGCCAACCTTTTGCCCATAAATTTAACGACATTTTCGCTAGCGGCACGAAGAGTGCCAGAAATCATTGCCTCCTGCGGCACAACGTTAGTCGCTGTACCACCATGGATCGTCCCGACAGTAATTAATCGAGGTTCCAAAGGACTCACTTCTCGAGAAACCACAGTCTGAATGCCATCCACGATTTGGCATATCGTTGTTATCGGATCACATCCCAAATGCGGACTTGCACCGTGAGTCCCTTTCCCAATAACCTTTAAGTTAAACCGACCCGAAGCCATCATTGTTGGACCAGATTTAACGTATATTTTTCCTTTACTAAACATCCCCCAAACATGCATGCCAAAAATAGCATCCACATCATCAATAGCACCGCTTCGAACAACATAACCCGCTCCGGATAAAGGTTTTTCGTATATTTTAACCCTAGTTTCTTCTGCCGGCTGAAAAAGCAGCTTCACCCTTCCTTTAATGGAATTTTCATATTTCTTCAAAAGCTTAGCCACACCGAGAAGATTTGTTATATGCGCATCATGCCCGCAAGCGTGCGATACACCTTTAGATTGAGAGCAAAATTCAACCCCTGTTTGTTCTTGAATTGGCAAGGCATCGATATCAGCACGAAGCATGACACAAGGTCTTCCGCTTCCAATCTCAACCATAACTCCAGTTTTTAATGGTCCAAATCCAATTTGAATATCTGTATATCCAAAATTTTTTAGCTTATTTACAATGTAATGAGTGGTTCTTTCTTCTTTAAATGAAAGCTCGGGATGAGCATGCAAATAATGCCGCCACTCCACCAGTTCTTTTTTGATAACCTCGGCATCATTCTTAATTTGATCAACAGTAATATGATTATTTGAATTCATTTAAATTCCCCAATTAAAAATAATCAGCAACCAAGCGGACTTATTTAATTTAAGAGTAAATAATTTCCAATCATCATTACTATCCAAGCACCTGCCATCGGAATAGCGGTACGACGCACAATGGCTATTGGACTCACACCTGCAGCAGCGGCAACAACGATTGTTGCGCCTGCCACTGGAGAAATACCTCTTGCAAGACCAGCAGTAAACTGCATAGATGAGATGAGCTGGGTCACATTTCCGCCCAACCCGTTCGCAACATCGGTGGCAATTGAACCCAAACTTGTCAGCGCACCAACACCACTGCCTGTCAGGAAGGAAACCACTGCAATCAGCCCTGAAAGGACTGCGGACATTCCTGTTATCCCCAAACCGCCTGCATTTGCGCCATCAAGAAGCAAAGTGATCAGTCCACACAGTTTGATGCCCGTTGCAAATACTTCAGCAGCAATAATCAAAGCCACGATCGTTGAGAACAATGATCCCATGCCTTTGATCATAGCCATAGCATCTTGGAAAACCTGCTTTACATTTCGAACCCGAATCAGTTCGACAATGACGCCTATTACCCAACTCAATAAAAGTGCAGTTACCGTATTTAATTGAATTGCTGAATAACCAAATTTTGAAAAGATACATAATAAAGCAATAGGCAAAACAGGCAAAATTGCATAAGTTGGAGGACCTACTTTCAATACCTTATCAGATGCAAATATTGATTCTTCATAAACATCGTCATTTCGACGATCAAAATACCTCTGAACAAAAATATTCAAAATTGCTATCACCAAAATCATTGGAATAGCCACTGGAAGTTGGTAATGGACAAAATATACAATAGGCTCAATATCTGCGATTTTAGCGGCGTATAGTGCAGTTCCTGTCCCCGGCCCCATTCCGATAGTGCCTGAACAAAAAATTGCTGCTGCTGCACCAGCTTTTGAAACTCCCAAATTTAAAAGAATGGGATACATCGTCGTTAAAAGCAACATCGCCATACCGCCGTGACTAGGAACGACTGGCACCATGGCGGCACCAACAAGATAACATAGCCCCAAAACAATATAGGGGCTATGAAGAGCTTTCAGCGGAGAGATACATGCATGTACAAGCGCACCAGAAGCGCCGATGGTTTCCATATATTTTGCAAAACCACCTGCAACCATAATAATCATGCCAATACCGGCAACCTGCTTAATAGCGGCAAGACGAATGATATCAATAGCATCAAACCAGATTAATCCAGTAGTTTTAGCATTTTTAGGAAGAATAGAATCAGCCCCGAATAGAATAGCGAGACCAATCATTATTAACCCTGCAGCAAACAATACAATCACTGTTGGATAACGTTTTATCACTGCCCAGCCAGCGATAAACACAACAACAGCAGCAAGAAGCGAAACAAGCAGAGACATGGCAAAATCTCCTTATAAAAGGAAATGCCAAGAGAAACAATATATTCCTCTAGAGTCGAAGCATCCCCTACGCTTCTATCGTAAAAGAATGATCTATAGGATCAATAAGTTTTCATGCTATGCAATTTTAAATTGCAGCTCATGCATTCATCCCGTTTAGACTAACCTTCCAACACTTTTAATTCCTTAACTATTTATTAGTATACGGATACACTTCAATCGATTTAACAATAGTAGGAGAGAAAATCTCTGTTAATCTTGGGATTACTTCAGAGTTTAAAATATTAGCAAGACTATCAACAATATCTCTATATAGGTCAACAGAAATGTTGGACCGCCCAAGAATATAAACCTTTCGTTCTATTAATGGTGAGGGAACCGAGTAAATCGTCAGCTTACTCAATAATTTTTCATGCTGTAAAAGAGTAAGTGGACGAACAATTGCCCATCCCTTACCGTCAGAAACCAATTTAATACGAAGTCCATTATTATCAGTTTGAATAGTTCCCATTAACTTTAAATCATGAGTAGTTAAATGTTGACTTTCCAATTGCCCTCCACCACTGAAAGAATAATTACGAATAAATGGTAGGCCACAATGCGCTAAATCTTCCCAACTTCTAAAATATCTTCTAAAATCATATTGTGATTTTGGAAAAATAAGAACAGAGGGTTCTCGCAGAAGGAGGTGACGCCTTAAATCTGGAATTTCAAAACAAGGATTAATGGTTAATATTACATCCACCTCATGAGATAAAAGTCTCTCTACAAGTCTGTCTGCGCCTCCAGTCAAACATATGAACTTTGATATTTTTGACTGCATCACAGTAATGAACTGTGGAACAACATCATAAGAAAAGCTATCTATAAAACCAATTCTTAAGCTTGGATGGAAATTCGAAGCTTCTCACGCCAAAGCAACTGCCCGTTGCGATTCATTCATTATAGGAATGAGTTCGCTTAACAACTTACGCCCTTCAGGAGTCAATATCAAAGGACGGCAAGAACGATCTACGAGTGTAACCTTTAATTTATTTTCAAGCGTTACTAGTTCACGCGAAATAGAAGAGGTTGACAATCCAAAAATTGACGCCGTCTTTTGAAATGACTTTGTTTTAGCTAGAGAAATAAATATCTCAACATTCCTCGAGAAAATGCCATTCATAGATGCATTTTTCATCTCATCCCCTCTGACCCATCATCTTTTGTACATCGCAGATACATCACTTTTTCATGTTTTTAGCTTGAATGTATCCGTTGTTCTTCGCTCATTATGCAACCCCGATGCAAGGTGAAGCAATAAATCTTTTGTTTTCAATAATGAAAATCATTCTCAAATACATGGCTCATATTGATGAACATAAGACAGCGATAAAACCCGTCTTCTATAATCATGTTTATCAGGAAACAAACCAAGCCATTGATATAAACAATCACTGATAGCTCTAATCAACTAGCGATTATGCTTATATAATTTGGGATACTCGCGCTATCACTAATGTGATGCCCGATCTTTAACTATATAGGCATCCAATTAGATGAAATATGAACTTCATTATTATGAGTGCTTAATTTCTCATCAAGCAACGACTTGTAAAGATTATGTTTCTCACCTCATCATTTAATAAATGAATTCCGCTCACGTCGGTTCATTTATTCATCAAGCCAAGTATTAACAGATATATCTCTTTGCTGTTGTCTACTGACTGCATAAAATACTTGTGTAATCCTGAATACGTTTAATAGAAAACCCGCCCGGAAAAAATCCTAGCGGGTCTTCTTTTATGTGCCAACCTAGCCGGTATATCCAGTTAGTCTGCGCAGATGTTGAGCTGCTATTAGGCAGCCTGAATCTTAGGTTTGCGACGGCGCATATTGTGAAGCACGATCACTGCAACAATAAGGAGCCCCAGAGACGTGCCAAACGAGAGCCAGAGATTCCCGCCGGAGAGGCCTGCAACGAGATATCCCACCGCCGAACAGAAGGCAACAAGCAGCGCATAAGGGAGCTGTGTTGAAACATGCTCAATATGATTGCACCCAGCACCTGCAGACGAAAGAATCGTGGTATCTGAAATGGGCGAGCAGTGGTCGCCGAAAACCGAACCCGCGAGCGTAGCAGAGAGAACAACAATCGTGAGCGTGGGATCAATCCCCTGAACCACCGGCACAACGATTGGAATCAGGATGCCGAACGTACCCCAGGCAGTACCCGTCGAAAAGGCGAGAAAAGCCGCGATGATGAAAACCGCAGCCGGAAGGAACACTGAAAAGTCCCCGCCCGCCGTAGAAACCAAAGATTCAACAAACTGCGGCGTTGACAGCAGGTCTCGGCAGACACCTGAAAGCGTCCAAGCAAGCACCAAAATGATATTGGCCGGAAGCATGAGCTTCATGCCCTCCACCAACCCCTGCATAAAATCGCCAAAAGGCACCAGCCGACGGGGGACGTAGAGCAAAAGCGCAACGAGAACAGAACCGAAGGCTGCCCACACCAGCGCGGCAGCAGCCGACGAATTGCCAATGGATGCAGCAAAACTATGGTACGCCGGATCCGCGCCCCAATAGCCGCCCGAATACATCAATGCCAGAACAGCAAAGATGATCAGTGCAGTGATCGGAACCAGCATGTCCATTACCGTTCCTCTCGGGTTGGCTTTGGGCGGTTCAGCGCCGCCGCCCTGAATGCCGCCGACATTCCCCTGAAGCGCCTTCTCTTCACTCGTACGCATGGGCCCAAAATCGAGTCCTGTGAAAATGATGAAGAAGACCATGAAGATCGACAGCAGCGCATAGAAATTCCATGGAATCGATGCGATGAAAGCAGCCATGTCGGACTCAAAGACAGCGTTGCCTTTAAGTGAAGAGCCCACCGCGGCAGCCCAAGACGACACCGGTGCAATGATGCAGACCGGCGCGGCTGTCGAGTCGATGATGTAGGCAAGTTTTGCGCGCGAAACGTTGTAGCGATCGCAGAGCGGACGCATCACAGTGCCCACGGAAAGGCAGTTGAAGTAGTCGTCAATGAAGATCAGGATGCCAAGACCTGAAGTCGACATAAGCGTCGCACGACGCGATTTCACACGCTGTACAGCCCAGTTGCCGTATGCCTTTGTACCTCCCGACATGCCGACGACATAGACCAAAGCGCCCAAGAGCGACGTGAAGATGAGGATATTGAAGTCCACCTTATCCCCCATCAGCTTGAACGTCGTTTCGAGCGTTCCCATGATGATGTTGGCGTCGGTGCCGATCGCGTAGATAAGCGTGCCCGTAAGGATACCGATCAGAAGTGAGGAAAGCACTTCCTTCGTGAGCAGCGCAAGTGCAATGGCAACGATCGGCGGAACGATCGAAAGCCAGCCAGCGGCGTAGGGTTCCATGATTCTTTTTGTGTGTTTCTTCCGCCTCAGGACTGCGTAAGCAGCCTCAAGGCAGTGAGGCGTTGCGGAATTGGAGCGAATGCGAAGTCCTTGCCGAGCACAAAGACCTGAATATCGTGTTCGCCCTTCATATCAAGCTTCGCATTATGCAACAGGATGCTTCAATCTACCTGCAGTCGTATGCCGTCAATTCGCCTTAGCACACAGCAAGGTAAAAAAACGAAGCTTCCTATACAGATATTTCCCCGAAATTGCAACGATTTTCTTAGCGCTCTGCCTGCAAAACTTTGCTTCCATCCGAGCTGCATCAGAACGGCCGGAAAAAAACAGAACAGAAGGATTTGAGCCAATATGACGCACGCAACTGCACTTCAGAACCATCGTCTCATGCTCGGCGGACGAAGCTTCCTCCCGCTGATGCTTGGCGGCATGGGTACCAATATCTCCACAGCCGAACTGGC
>UMJH01005746.1_pt1 | contig 11449 bp, 10 predicted proteins | sample 1966011 | NCBI WGS metagenome assembly UMJH01 (sample SAMEA4836146, study PRJEB28245) | human gut metagenome | biome: gut microbiome; material: fecal sample | place: Denmark | collected 2008 | reverse complement strand
TTGCTTGTTTCCTCTTTTGAGATCACGGCTTTCCGGTTGATAATTTCCATGTGACGGTCTATCTGACTGTCCAGTTTGGATTGCGGAGTAAGTACGGAGCGCAGACCCTTGAAATATCTTCCTTGACGGGTAAAGCAGAAAGAATACATATTTCCGTAATACGGTTCTCCCACAAAGAACGAGTTTTGTCTCATGCGCAAGGGTGGCAGTACATCCAGCAGGTCATAGTAGTCTTCTTCGGTGATTTCCTTGAACGGTTCGGACAGGGACTGATTGTATAGCCGCAGCTTCTTGTCTATATCAGAAGGTGTTACGGCTTTCAGATAGGGATTGTTTTCCCGTATGCGCAGTTCTTCGATTGTTTCCCCACCATAGTCATTGTGGAATCCGTCACTCATGCTGGTCAGGCATGTTCCGTCGAAGTAGCGGGAATCAATTACATATTTCAATCGGTCTTTCATGTCTTATAGGTTTTGAAGGTTCAACACTCTTTTGACTGCATATACGGCATTCTGTGTAAGTTGCCGTTGCCATGCCTGGTATCTCGGCGACCATTTGAAACCGTATGATTTCAGTTCCTTGCGCCTCTGGTCATCCGGAATACTGTCAAACAGGATTTGCAGGCGGTCTGCCTCATAGTTCCATACCAGCGTTCCGCCTTCAAATTTCAGTTCACGGTTTTCCCGTTCTCTGATTTCCTGAAGTTTCAGTCTGGCCTGGCGTGCCATTTCCGGCAGTTGGAAGAAACGGTTCCGCGGAGTGATAACCGGTTTCTTGCATTGCGCATTGAAGTCTGTAATGAAGTCCACCGCTTTCTGTACGATTTCCACTTCTCCTTTTCCTGCATAGGTGCTTACCTTATTAAGGATACTGCTGACAAACAAGGCATGGCTGTATCCTCTTGCTTTACCGGTATCAATATCATGAATGGTCTGTGCGTTGCTTGCAATGTCACGCTTCAGGCGGTTCCATGCCTCCTCCTGCTTCTGTTCTTCCGGTTTGGCAGCCTCTTTCATCCTTTCCATGGCTGCCTTGAAGCGGTTACGCCAGTCATGAAATTCATCAAATCTGTTCTGGTATGCATCCAAGGCCTTGTTGTTGCGCTGGCAGTTGAATTTGGCAGGCCCTGTCACCATTGGACTGGCACATCGTGAGAGACTGCCCAGCAAGGCAGAGAACTTGCTATGGTATACACTGACATACTCGTTCTGCTTTTCTTCCGGAATCTGTTTCAGATCCTCTACAAGTTGTTTTTCATATTGCATGATGTCTGTTTCCGCCCTTGCTTCAGGTTCGAAAGAACTCCATCTGTACGCGTTGTATGCAGCATCAAGCAGGTCTTCCAGATAGCCGGGATACAGGAATTCCACAGCTTCCCATTTTTCAAATTCAGATGGATGAAGTTCTGTTTCTCCGTCTGCCGCTTCGATTGTGTGTACATAGGAGCCCATTCCCGTACAGCGTTTACGGAAATGAAAAAGGACGGCTTCGTCATCCGTCCCTTGTTCTCTGATTTTCTTCACTCGGTAAGCATTCTTTCTTGTCAACGTGATAACCGTCTGTTTTCCGGTCTTGTCCTTCATGAGGTCTGCTACTGTACCTTCACATACCTTCTTTCCAACTTCTTCAGTCATATTCTTTTATTTAAATTAGACATGACCGGCTCCGTGGAGCCAGTATTTCAATTTCTTACTGGCCCGGCTGTTCTTTGCCAATGACCGGTGCAAGGCTTGGCGGAAAAAAATACCGGAGCGAAGCGAGGATGATTTTTTTCCAGCCAACCAGCCCGACAGGGCCGCCTTGCACAGTCAGTGGCAAAGGGCGATATTTGCTGTAAGAAATGAAATAATGGCTACTCTTTGGTAAAGATATCTTAATGTGGTTATTTAAATAATTAGGAAAGATATATAAAAGGTATTAGATAGTTTCCTATTTTTGTATGTTAATTATTTGCAAATGAATTTTATGTGTTAATATATGTCTATGTTTTCTATACATTTAAAATCACGTAATGGTGGTATTGATATTGGTCAAAATCAAACTGTAAAAGTTAATTGTAATATCGGAGCTAATAACTTAAATCAATATAAACAAGAAATAGCGCGATTAAATGCTATTAAAAATTCTGGAATCATGCCTGATAGTTTTATGGATTTATCATTATGTAGTTTTAATAAACCTTTATATAGATATATTGATGAAATATTTAAGGCTCCAGTTGGGGTGGTTCCTGCATATCAATTAAAAGAATATAAAGAAGTTAAAGCCTTAGATCTTTTAAAAAAATATGCAGATGATGGGATAGCTTTTATGACTTTACATTTTACAGCTTCTGTTGAATTGTATAAAAAATCCCAAAAAAGAAGAATCCCAGTTACAAGTAGAGGTGGGTCAATGTTACTTCAGCATATGATATATGATGGCGTTAATAATATATGGGTCGAATTATTACCACAAATTATAAGCCTTGCAAAACAATATAAATTTGCAATTAGTTTAGGGAGTACATTTCGTCCCGCAGGTATAGAAGACGCTTGTGATGAAGTGCATTATATGGAAACTTTAGAACAACTAAAATTATGTCATGAGTTACAACGTGAAGGTATCCAAGTTATGGTAGAAAATGTCGGTCATATTGATTTAAAAAAATTAGAAGCACATTGTTCTTTATTAAAAGATTTTAATGCTCCTATTATGCCTCTTGGTCCTATACCAACAGATTGTGCTGTAGGAATGGATCATATAGCCACTGCCATTGGTGCATCGTTTATGGGCTATAAAGAATGTGCACATATAATAAATTGTGTTACAGCATCTGAACATAAAAGTTCATTCCCATCTATATTAGAAACTATTGAAGCTATAAAAGTTGCAAAATTAACGGCTCATATCATAGATATTACTAAAGGATACACGAAGGAAGATGAAGAAATTTATTTGTCTAGGGCTTCGGCATCTAGCTGTTTAGTATCGAAAAATAAATCTTGTAATAGATGTGATAATGTTTGTCCATTAAAAATGAAAATATAATGAAACATATTTGCACTTTATCTCCAGATTATAAAAGAAGTAGAAACTCGATTACTTCAAATAAAATAGTTGAAGTTAAAAATTTAATTAAAAAATTCTGGTCCGATTTACTAACTATTCTAAGAGGACAAAATAGAGATTGTGATTTTAATGATCAATTATTATCTTATATAACAGAAGATGATAAAAAGTATCCTAAATTAAAATGCTTTGTAGAAAATCAAGAAAGTTTTATGAAGAAGTATTTTTCTCAATTGACTTCATGTGTCATTAGGGAAAAACGCTTACTTGATTTTGAAACTCCTAATAGAGTTCATGTATCGATTGAATATGATATTTCAAATTTTAGGGGAAACAAAGGAGTTTTTTATCTATTTACTCCTTCTGTAAGATTGAATTGGTTAAAAATATTTATAAATGGGAATCGTGTGATTATAGCTGAGAGTTCTAAAGTTAAAAATCTTATATACAAAGAAATAGAACAGGAGATTAATAAATTAGAAAAGGAATATGATAAAAAGAATATTTTTGATGAGATTTGGAATATATTGAAACCTCTGCCATGTTTTATATTGATTGATAACATAAACAGTAATAATTTATTGATTGAAATTAGTTTTTATCAATCAGTTTATAATGTAAAAACAATGTATAGAGGATGTTTGAATTGGTTAGATAAAAGAATTGTTGCGTATGATTATTATCCTGTTACAGATAATACTGCTTGGCTATATATAAAAGCGCCACAGAAGTCTGATATCAATGTTGTTTATAAAGATCAATGTATACAAAGGATTTATGCAGATAATCAGGAAGACACGCAAATTGTATCATATATGATACAAGGAAATAATAAAAGGAATCATAGATTAAATATAAATATAGATGTGACAAAGCCATTAAAATGGTGGTTTAATACACTTTACATATTAATAGTCTTGGTAATAATCATACATTTATTTAGATTCATAGATGTGGAAAATTTATCACTTGATAACCGATTTAAAATTGATTATAACCCATTGACATCTATCTCAATTTCGCTGATTGCAATGATAATAGCTACAAGAGGTTGGTTAGTGAATGAGGACTCAACAATGAAACGTTATTCAAAATTTCTTTCAGTATCTGCAGTGTTGCTTTTTGTGTTATTATTGTTACAATTGTTAAAAATACAGATATAAATATTTTGCAAACAATATTAAGATTGAATATTATAATATATTAACCCCATTTCGAGGTTTACGTTTCATTCCACGAAGTATTTGTGCGGATTGTTCCTGATAGGATAGAGGTTGGCTTTGTTTTTTACCAGCCTCTATCCATTTAAGGAGCTCATCCTCATAGAAATATAATTTTTTACCACGTTTATAGGTTGGGATGAGACCTGTACGAGCAAGTCTATATATTGTCGGTTTTGATTTTTGGATAAGTATGCTAGCCTTATCTATGTCAATTAGTTGGTGCTGATGGTCAATTTTCTGTGGTTGTAAGGTTTCAACCAATTGATAAATTTTCTCTACTTGTTCTGTTAAATAGCTTACAGCCTGCGGAAGCTTGTCGAATGTGATAGGTTCTTTTGTCATACAATCTGTTTTGCTTTTGAGGATTGATATTTGTTCATGTAGTATTTATGAATATAAAGTCTGATTTATTGAATTATATGTGGATTTAATTTAATCAGGCATTCTGTTTCTGAGTGAGACATTTTTTTGATTATCGTGTTGATTTCATTTTCTTTCATGGTATCAGCAAATACTTTTTTAATGAATTCTGCTGTATATGAACGTCGTTTACCTAATGCTTTACCTATGTTCCAACCCAAATGCATAACATCTATAGCTTTCAATTTTGAATCTACTTTTATAGGAATAATATCGATAGCAGTTTTATCCTGAAAGAAATCTGAAATATAAGCACAGAGGCGCTGCAGATTTTCTTGGCTTGTATAAGCAGCCATCGTTTGATGGATGTATATATGTACTAACTCTAGCTTTTTATCGTTCGTACGTTTCTGTTCTATAATAGTATTCGATCGGAGTTTTTCATATTCCATAAATGCTTGTTCTGGTGCAATCACAGATTCATTAAGATGTTCATGGATAGATAAAGATTTGCCATGATGACATAAATATATAATTATCTCGTATAATGCAATTTGCATTGATATATATAATCCTGTAGATATTATAAAGACCGATATAAAGATAATATTTGAGCTGAATTGATCAAAGCCTGCATTGACTGCTTCAATGCGTATAGCAAGTGCTATAAGAAGTAATGTTCCAGCTACACTAGAATCTAAAATATAATATTCAAATTTCTTCAAATACATAAGCCATATGTTTAACTGTTCGTAAGCAAAGGTAATGTTTACTGATTATGTATTATCAGAAAATGACAAGAGTGACATCAGACTTCATCAAACGTCACTAATTGTCATAAATAGTTTGATTATTATTGGAAAGTATGAAGTGTTCAGATGGAATAGGGGCGGATTAATTTATGGGATTGAATGTAAGACATGAATTTATAACTTATCATATAATAAACAAAAGTGGTATCCTTTCTATATTATATGATAAGTTATGCTATAATTCCAATAATCGTTTCGCTAATGGCGCATAATACTTTTGTACTTCTTCAGCTGTTGGAGTATGACCGCCAGGAAAGTGGTATGAATATTTATAATGCATTAAAAATAAAGGCTCAAAGTGTGCCAGATGGTCATTCTCACCAAATATTCCCCATATATTTTCTTGGTTAGCTACCTGACAATTGTCCCATTGATGCTGTTGAAGTTCTGCGAATTCATCAATCAATGTTTGGTTAATGACAAGCTGCTGATTTCCGTTAGCTCGTGGTGATTTGTATTCATGCGAACCAATACGTTCCATCAAGAAGCGTGTCATTTCGAAATGAGGATTTCCGAGTAAAGCAGGGATATTGTTTTTAGATGCTACTATCTGTGCCAAAAACGAGCCATTACTGTTTCCTACCAATATATCAGGTTGTTCTTGGTTGCACAATCTTTGGATAAAGTCGAGGGCTTCCTGTGGATGCAGGGGTAAGTCTGGACTCAAAACTGTTGCCTTACCGCTGAAATATTCTTTCAAGGCAAGAGCTGGGATACATGTACCTGATGCAAAGAAACCGTGAAGGAAAAGAATTTTCTGTGCCATAATCAACAACCGCTTCCGTCAATATTACATGTTGCTCCTTCATTGATAGGACGTGAATGTAATCCGGCATCTTCTGGACTCAAAGTAACCGTACCGTCTTCCAATACAAAGCAAGGAATTCCAACGGCTCCAACACTTTTGGCTTCATTAAAGGCCGGATGATGATCCCGTAGTCTCAAGAATGCTTTCAAATCTCTTACGTGTTGACCAATATCGATGACTTCATATTGGTTATTACCTTTTACTTGTTCTTCTACATACGTACAATCCGGACAAGTTTCCATTCCATATATTTTTATCATAGCTGTAGTTATTCATTTAAAGAATCAATTTTCTTCAAAGATAGCGATTCTGTCAGATAAAGCAAACATAAAAACAGGTCATATCCGATAGATTTATCAGATATAACCTGTTAGTAGGTAAGATAAGAGCTATATTATTTCAACGAAATTTTATTCGCCGTTTCTCGCTTCTTGGAATTGACCAAATCAGCATAAATCTGTGTGGTCGAAACATTTTTGTGAGTAAGCATTTTGATACTGTGTAAATGTCTGTGCCTAAAGAGATTTGTATGACGGCGTACGAATGACGGAAGCAGTGGAAGGTTATGTGCTTTTTTATTCCGGCTTCCGAAATCCATTGTTTCAGAGGTTGATTCGTCATAGCTCTGGTCAGTCCTTTAAATACTCGGCCTGAACCAGGGATACCACATAGTTCCAATGCCTCGTTACTGATGGGGAGAGTCGCTTCCGTTTCTGTTTTTTCCGTACAAATTCTGATGTAATAACCATTGTCAGGACCGACTTCAATATTATCCCATGTTAGTTGTAAAATATCACTGATACGAAGACCGGTCATACAGGAGAATAATGAAGCTTGTTTCAGTACAGGAATTTTGCATGGTGTAGCCGCCAGTTTCTTAACTTCTGCTAATGTGAGATACTGCTTTTTGACTTCTTTCCATTCAATCTTGTCTATGAAGTCATTCAGATTTTCACGTAGCATCTTCTCTTGATAAGCTATTTTCAGTAATGCACGGAAAGTTGAAAAATAGCCAGCTGCCGAATTCCTCGAAACACTGATATTAGGATGACGGATTTGTTTACAGTTCAGTAGATACTGCCTGAACTTCTGGCAAAGCTCTACCGTTACATCGCCGAAAGTACAATAGCCGTTTACAAACTTTTCAAAATGCTGGTAAACGCAGTCCCATTTGTGATACTTCAGTTTTGCTTTTTCACGAAAATAGGCAAGGAAGTCAGCTTTCATTTTGTGTTTGTCAAGAAATCCAAATTCTTCATTGACGATTGCTTGTACTCTGATACAACGAATGGCTTCAGCCTTACTCAGCATTTCATTGTTGAAATCACGTTCAATTTCATTTTTAGGACGGGCATAGATATAAATGCCAAGATATTCCCTGCGACTCATTTTCATTGTGTACGGATTGCGAATAGCCGGATAATAGTCCAGGTAGAGAGAAATTCTGCCGTTACTGATAACTCTTTGCCTCAATGTTACGTTAGTACATGTAAGTGCCATAAGATTAATGTTTTTGGTTGATAAATTATTATTATCGGTACAAATTAAACTGGTGTTTTCTTGGTGAATACTCACACCGGGAAATAACTTATATCGGGATTATTCAATGATAGGATCTTCGAACAAATTATCGAGCTCAGCTTTGGATATAAGAGTATACTTTCCCTTCTTAATCTTGGGAATTTGATGATACTTGGTATAATGGTATAGCTGGTCTCTTGTTATTTTGAATTTTTCCATAGCCTCTTGAACTGTGTAGTATTTGGGTTCTTCAGCTTGACGTATTCCCTTTGCTATATCGAAGTGCTTTTTTGAATAATATACGGTAATACCAACTTTCTTTTTCGGAATAGCATTTTTATAAACAAAAGAGTATATAGCGTTAAGGCTCATTTGAAATTTGTCCTGAACTTCTTGCACACTGTACCATTCTGTAATGTCAGCATCTGGAGCCTTCGAGGAAAAATAAGCATCAACATGCTTTTTACTCCAGTAAGTCTTACCACGGTTGAATGTCTTTGGAATTTTATTCTTCTTAGACATAACAAAAATCCATGATTCACTTACATTGAATTTTTTCATTATTTCGGCTGTAGTATAAAATTCTTTGATAGGTAGAGTGTCCTTGGGCATTCTAAATTCATAAGGATGCCGTTTTAACATCTCATCTATATCAGAGCGTTTGACGAAAGATAATCTGCTGCTAATCTTTGAAGCTTGAAGGTATCCTTTATAGACCATCTTATAGACTGCTTGTCTGGTAATACCTAAAAGAATTCCAACCTCTGAGAAAGATAGAAACTCTTTATCCTTAATTGTGATGATAGGTAGTTCCTCAATCCTATTTTGAGTATTCTCTTCAGTAGCCTTAATGTTTTTCTCTCTTTCTCTTTTTTTGTAAGCTAAATTTGCACACCTGTGAGAGCAGTACTTTGTACTTATTTTTTGTGCTTCGAATCGTGTTCCACACCATTCGCAAATCTTTTTAATTTTAGTGTTACTTGCTGGCATATTACTCAAATTTTAAATGTTTATTTCGCTTTATTTCTCCCGTTATGTGTCAACTATCGTAAATCTTAGTAAACCATAGTCAACTTTCTCCACAATCTGTCCAGCGTAAAATGCCGGAATTTTGCTTCGTGGTACAAAAACGGTACAAAAAGATGATGTACAAAGCTTATAAATGACTAATATTGACAGTAGAGCAACAAAAAAGGCGCCCCGTAAAGAGCGCCATATCAATCGATTGTAATCAATTTAACTTATTGATAATCAGATAGTTACTTGCCGATGCAAAAATGTTGGAATATATTCTGTAATACCATATCATTTGTCACCTCTCCCGCAATATCACTCAAATGGAAAATACATTCCCGAATATCTTGTGACACGAAATCTCCGGAAAGATTATTTGCCAAGCCTTCTTGTACTCGGTGGATAGCTTCTAATGCATTGTTTAATGCTTCATAGTGGCGGACATTGGTAACAATAACGTCATTTTGAGTAATGGTAGGAAGATGTGCAGATGTTATTAGCATTTGTTGCAGTTCTTCGATATGTTCTCGTTTTTTAGCAGATATGGCGATTGATTTTACGTCGTCAGGGAAACCGGTAGGGATATCATTCTGTATATTAGTCACTAGATCGACTTTATTATAAACAAGGATGAGTTGTTTGGCTCTACAGCGGGGAAGAAGTTGGCTGGATAGTTGTGTGATTTGAGTTTGGGCATTTGTAGCATCAATCATCCAAAGAACGATTTCTGCTTGGTCCAACTTTTGGAAAGTACGTTCAATACCAAGACTTTCAATTGTGTCGTTGGTTTCACGAATACCTGCCGTATCAATGAATCGGAAAGTAATTCCACCTATATTAACCGTATCCTCTATCACATCGCGTGTTGTACCATGAATATCGCTGACTATGGCTTTTTCTTCATTTAACAAGACATTAAGTAGGGTGGATTTTCCTGCATTTGTTTCGCCAATGATAGCTACCGGAACGCCATTCTTAATTGCGTTACCTACACTAAAAGAGTTCACTAAGCGAACAATGACTTTTTCAATGTTATCCGCTAACAGACAAAGTTCGGAGCGATCGGCAAATTCCAATTCCTCGTGATCACTAAAATCCAGTTCAAGCTCAATGAGTGAGGTGAAATGTAGTAACTGGTTGCGTAGAGTGGTAAGTTCTTTGCTGAAACCACCGCGCATTTGGCTCATGGCAAGACGATGAGTCGCTGCGGAAGATGAAGCGATAAGGTCGGCAACGGCTTCCGCTTGACTTAAATCCATTTTTCCATTAAGAAATGCACGTTGAGTGTATTCGCCCGGTTGGGCCATGCGGCAACCATTCTTAATCAATAGCTGTAGCACTTTTTGTAAAATGTAGGCTGAACCATGACATGTGATTTCTGTACTGTTTTCACCTGTATAGGAGTGAGGAGCACGAAACAAGCTGACAAGCACTTCATCTATAATTTCAGAACCTTCATGAATCCGTCCAAAAGTAAGCGTATAAGGTTTGCTCTCCTCCAACCTTTTATTGCTAATGGCAGGGGTAAAAATACGGGATGTGATTTCGATAGCTTCCGGTCCGGAAACTCGAATACATCCAATAGCCCCTCCCTGGGCAGTGGCTATGGCACAGATAGTATCTTGGTTCATGATTTTCAGTTTGTTTTTATTCGACAAAGATAACGGTTTATCATAAAAAAATGATGTAACTTCTTGGCTTTTATTGTAACTTTATATAAATCAATAACTTTAGATGAAGCATCTATATAGGCTGGCTATAACTTCTATTAGAAAAGTAATGATAGGGATGCAAAATAAGATGATTTTAATTTTTTGTAGATAGATGGTCTGTTTAAGAAATTTAAACTTCCTGAGCAGGATGGTGCATAGTAATAGAAAAGTGTGATTAGGCATCACAGCCTATGCCTGTTGTTGCCGTAATGGAACATTTATATTATACGGAACAACAATAGGGCATAGCAAGCTGGATGTTATAAGATTATTGGAAAGCTTTAGATCGCGGTCTGAAAGAAACGTTCAAGGCTTTGCGTATAGTCTTTTAAATTCGTTCGAGTACCTTAAGAATCAGGTGATCAATAGTGTTTTTATATCCTGTATTGGCTTCTTTTATTAATCGGTTGGCAATTACCATGCAGACCGTCATGGCTTTATGTCCCATTAGGCGGCTGAGGCCTGCCAATGCGGAACTCTCCATTTCAAAATTAGTGATTTTGTAGCCATTGTATTCGAATTTTTCGATTTTCTCATTTTGATATGGATCTGCTAATGGCACACGTAGCTCACGTCCTTGTGGACCAAAGAAACCGCCGGCTGCAATGGTAACACCACGTACCATGTCATCTCCGGCTATGCGATCTATCAGCTCTGCACTTGCATCAATAACATAGGGAGCGGGAGCACACATATTGCCCGACCAGCCCATATGATTGAGGAAAGCACGTTCAAAAGGAAGGTCGCAAACAGAGTTACGTCCGGCATAGAAGTTCAGTAAGCCGTCGAAACCTATCGATTTGGCAGAACAAACGAAGGTCCCTACGGGGGTATAAGGCTGTAGGCCACCACAAGTGCCGATGCGTACCAGTTCTAATTGGCGCAGTTGTTTTTTTTCTTCCCGCGTTTGGAAATCAATATTGGCTAGCGCATCCAATTCATTCATGA
>UMJH01010128.1_pt1 | contig 11698 bp, 9 predicted proteins | sample 1966011 | NCBI WGS metagenome assembly UMJH01 (sample SAMEA4836146, study PRJEB28245) | human gut metagenome | biome: gut microbiome; material: fecal sample | place: Denmark | collected 2008 | reverse complement strand
CGCAAGCAATGGGGCTTCAACGGCTTTGTAGTGACCGACTTCACCGGCATATCCGAAATGATAGAACATGGCATCGGCGACCTTCAAACCGTTTCGGCCCGCGCCCTCAATGCAGGTATAGATATGGATATGGTGAGCGAAGGGTTTGCCGGCACACTCAAGAAGTCCGTCATGTCGGGCAAGGTGAGTATGAAAGCCCTCGACGCAGCTTGCCGCCGCATCCTCGAAGCCAAGTATAAACTGGGGCTCTTTGACAATCCCTATAAATACTGCGACCTGGACCGGCCCGCCCGCGACATCTTCACCAAAGAGCACCGCGCCGCCGCACGCCGTATTGCCGCCGAGAGCTTCGTGCTGCTGAAGAACGGCAACGTAAAACGGCATCCGGGCTCATTGCCCGAACCGCTGCTACCACTGAAAAAAGAAGGAACGGTGGCCGTTATCGGCCCGCTGGGAAACACCCGCAGCAACATGCCCGGAACATGGAGCGTGGCAGCCCGCCTCAACGACTATCCCTCCTTGTATGAAGGGCTGAAAGAGATGATGAACGGCAAAGTGAACATCACATACGCCAAAGGCAGCAACCTCATCGGCGATGCAGCCTACGAAGAACGCGCCACCATGTTTGGACGCTCCCTGAACCGGGACAGCCGGACGGACAAGGAATTACTGGACGAGGCGCTGAAAGTGGCCGCCGGTGCAGATGTCATCGTGGCCGCACTCGGCGAGTCTTCCGAGATGAGCGGCGAGAGCTCCAGCCGCACCGGCCTCGACCTTCCCGACGTGCAACGCTCCCTGCTGGAAGCCTTGCTGAATACAGGCAAGCCCGTAGTGCTCACCCTCTTCACCGGACGCCCGCTGACACTCACTTGGGAGCAGGCGCATGTTCCCGCCATTCTGAACGTGTGGTTCGGCGGAAGTGAAGCCGCCTATGCCATTGGCGATGTCCTGTTCGGCGATGTCAACCCCGGTGGAAAGCTGACAATGACTTTCCCGAAGAATGTAGGGCAGATACCCCTGTTCTATAATCATAAGAACACCGGACGCCCGCTACAAGCCGGCAAATGGTTCGAGAAGTTCCGCAGCAACTATCTGGATGTGGACAACGACGCGCTGTATCCTTTCGGATATGGTTTGTCCTACACCACCTTCCAATACAGCGACATCGCCCTGAGCACCCCTTCAATGGAACAGAACGGTTCTATCACCGCCGTGGTCACCGTCACCAACACCGGAAAGCGCGACGGTTCGGAAGTAGTGCAACTGTACATCCGCGACCTTGTGGGGAGCATCACCCGTCCGGTACGCGAACTGAAAGGCTTCGAGAAAATATTCCTTCGCGCAGGCGAAAGCAAGACGGTCTCTTTCAAGATTACCCCGGAACTGCTGCGCTTCTACGACTACGACCTGAACCATGTGGCCGAACCGGGAGAATTCGACCTCTTCATCGGCGGAAGCAGTCAGGCTGCCAAGACGGCACGTATCACCCTGAAATAAGAGACCCGTTTCAACCGATTTAATTAACTATTGTACTCAAACAGAATGAAATCAGTAAACATTTATATCCCGCTTCTCCTCCTATTGTTTTCCGTAGGAGCCTGCGGCACAAAGAAGTCCGGCGGCACATCCGGAACATTGACCGACGAAGCCCTGCTGGACACCGTACAGCGCCGGACTTTCAATTACTTCTGGGACGGCGCCGAGCCCAACAGCGGGCTGGCACGCGAACGCATCCACATGGATGGAATATATCCCGAAAACGACCGGAATGTAGTAACATCCGGCGGCAGCGGCTTCGGCATCATGGCGGTGCTGGCAGGCATCGACCGGGGCTATGTCACCCGCGAGGAAGGCTTGGCGCGTATGGAACGCATTGTCTCCTTCCTCGAAACCGCCGACCGCTTTCATGGCGCCTACCCCCATTGGTGGTATGGCGATACGGGGCGGGTGAAGCCTTTCGGGCAGAAAGACAACGGCGGCGACCTCGTAGAAACCGCTTTCGTCATGCAGGCACTCCTTGCCGTACACCAATACTATGCAGGCGGCAGTCCGCAGGAAAAAGCCCTTGCCGCCCGCATCGACAAGCTGTGGCGGGAAGTGGACTGGAACTTCTACCGGCAGGGCGACCAGAATGTGCTCTACTGGCATTGGAGTCCCGAATATGGCTGGGAGATGAATTTCCCCGTACATGGTTACAACGAATGTCTCATCATGTATATCCTCGCCGCCGCTTCGCCCACTCATGGTGTACCTGCCTCTGTGTACCACGAGGGATGGGCGCAGAACGGCGCTATCGTCAGTCCGCATCAGGTAGAAGGCATCGAGCTGCACCTGCGGTATCAGGGCACAGAAGCCGGACCGCTGTTCTGGGCGCAGTATTCTTTCCTCGGACTTGACCCTAACGGTCTGAAAGACGAGTACTGTCCCGGTTACTTCGGCGAGATGCGCAACCTGACACTTGTGAACCGCGCCTATTGCATCCGTAACCCCAAACATTACAAAGGTTTCGGCGCCGACTGTTGGGGGCTGACCGCCAGCTACTCCGTAGACGGATACGCCGCCCACGCTCCCAACGAGGGCGACGACCGCGGAGTCATCTCCCCCACCGCCGCCCTGTCGTCCATTGTATATACGCCGGAATATTCGCTGCAAGTGATGCGCCACCTTTACGGCATGGGCGATAAGGTGTTCGGCCCTTACGGTTTCTACGACGCTTTCAGCGAAACGGACAACTGGTATCCGCAGCGCTATCTTGCCATCGACCAAGGACCGATAGCCGTCATGATCGAGAACTATCGCAGCGGACTGCTCTGGAAACTGTTTATGAGCCATCCGGACGTGCAACAAGGGTTACGGAAATTAGGATTTACCTTTGCAGAAGCAGATTGATTTACAGAAAATAGAAGAAGAGCAGCAAAAATACGTTGGCGCCAATGACGCAGCCGAAGCCGCCCAATATCCACGAGCGCAACGGACTCTGCTTACCGGAGAAAAAGAGCGCGTAACACATGTTTACGGCGATATTGCTTACTATTGCCTGCATGGTGCAGGCCGTTATCAGCGAAGCGGGCACGCTGCCCGTACCTTGCAGAAGGTTCAGGATGAACGGAGTGATGTCACTGAAACCGGATACGAAAGAAAGTAAGGTGAGCCCACCCTCTCCGGCATATATCAGTGTATAATGGGTAGCTATTGTAAAGACCACGAAAAGTACGGCAAAAATAAGCGCCACCTTAAACTCCAGCGGGTTGCTGCCATCCTCCTCTTCATCGGTAGTCCCGGATACGGCCGGACGCTTCCATTTGGAATGTAGAAACCAGGCTGTTCCGGCGGCAACTGCCGACATAATCAGCAGGTAGGGATAGACGGCGGCTAAAGTTCCTATGCTGAATATCCCTATCAGGATCAGGAACCGCAGAAACATCATGCTGACCGCCAGCAACATGGCAGCCACATATTCGGGCGCTTCCTGTGCAGGCGCCTTGCGGCTCTTGCGTGCCAATACGGAGATGGTGGCGGTACTACTGTACAACCCGCCCACAATGCCGGAGACCAAAATGCCGGACTCGCGGAACACATATCTCTTCAACAGATAAGAGAGATAGGAAATGCCGGAAACAACCACCGTAGCCAGCCATATGCTGTAAGGCGTCAGGTTAACGCCCGGTATCAGGTTGTCATTGGGCAACATCGGAAGAATAATACCGCTGATGGCAAGGAACTTGGCAAGCGTAATCATTTCATCATTCTTCATCCGCTGCGCCAGTTCGGTGAAGGTGTGCTTCAACTCCGTAAAGAGCAATACCGTTACAATCACCATGACATAGAACCATGAAGGCTGCGTGGCGACAATGGGCGCGATGCAGTACGTAATGAGCGCTATGACAATGGTAGTCACCCCGAACACATGAAACTGCGCCTGCTTGACGTAGTAGTTCAGGGCAAGCAACAGCCCTAAGACAGCTCCGCCGCCCATAAAAAGCCGGTAGTCCACCGGATCGAGAATATAGAGGAGATAACCCAGAATACCGATAAAAGTAAATGTACGGTCAGTACCGAAGAGGGTGGTCTCCCCTTCACGCTTCAGGCTGATGCGCCGCAAGGAAAGGCCTATGAGCAAAGAGAACACCGTCACCAGAATAAAAGTGACGAGCTCTTCCGGCAAGTGTTGGTACAGTTTCTCCATATACGAATGAACAATTACAAGGCACGATTAGTTTACTCCCATTCCTTAAACGGATGCTTCATCAGTTGCGAATTGTAATAACGGATATCTCCCGTAACTTCCCGCCCTATAAAATCCGGTTTCTCAAAAGGTTCATTCTCAGAGGCAAGCTCAACTTCGGCAACCGTCAGCCCTTCATTTTCCCCGTAGAACTCGTCCACTTCGAACACATGCTGCCCGCTGCGCACCAGATAACGGGTCTTATCGATGACGCCCGGCTCGCACAGCCTCATCAGGTCTTTGGCCTCATTCAAAGGGATCTCCTTTTCCCATTCGTAGCGGCTGATGCCTGAGCTGTCGGATGCTCCCTTAATGGTGAGGTAGCCCCGCCCGTCGCGAATACGCACTCTTACCGTCCGTCCCCGCGCACTGCTGATATAGCCCTGAATAATACGGCTTTGGGCGTATGCTTGCGACTTATACTCCCCTTCTACGAGAAACTTCCGTTCTATCTCTTGCGGCATATTCTATCTTCGATTAGCCCAAGAAGGAGTAACCTACCAGCATGGCGACTACCAATAGCAGAGCTACAACTCCGATAATCAGCAACACTTTCTTGGCCTGTTCTTCTTCTTTCCGACTGTGCATTACTTTCTTTTTGCTCTTTCCCATGGTGTTTTTACAGTTTAAAGTTCAACGACAAACAAAGTAAAAAGAAATTCGGGAAGTTTGCAAACATTTATAAAAGAAAAAAGCGGGAAGTTAACATCATTGATTATATGATGTTAACTTCCCGCATATACGATATTAACTTCTTACCCGCAACAGAGTTAACTTATTCCGAACAATGAAGTTAACTTTAAAAAGGATCAAGCATTCTCCGCGCCTGCAAACTCCATGAGGTAAGCCTTGACAAAGCCGTCTATCTTGCCGTCCATCACTCCGTTTACGTCCGAAGTCTGGAAATTGGTGCGGTGGTCCTTCACGCGGCGGTCGTCGAACACGTAGCTGCGTATCTGCGAGCCCCATTCGATTTTCTTCTTGCCGGCTTCCACCTTCGCCTGTTCCGCCATGCGGTGCTGGAGCTCCTTGTCGTACAAGATGGAGCGTAGCTGGCGCATTGCATTCTCGCGGTTCTTGGGCTGGTCGCGCGTTTCGGTATTCTCAATCAGGATTTCCTCTTCCTCGCCCGTATAAGGGTCTTTGAACTGATAGCGCAGACGCACGCCCGATTCCACCTTGTTCACGTTCTGTCCGCCCGCGCCGCTGGAACGGAACGTATCCCATGAGATATTGGCTACATTGATGTTCACTTCAATGGTGTCGTCCACCAGCGGAGTAACGAAAACCGACGCAAAAGAAGTCATGCGTTTACCCTGCGCATTGTAAGGAGACACACGCACCAAGCGGTGCACGCCATTCTCGCCTTTCAGGTAACCGTAAGCATAATCACCCGCAATCTCAATGGTGCAAGCCTTGATTCCGGCCTCATCGCCTTCCTGCAGGTTGGCGATAGTAGCCTTATAGCCATGCGTCTCGGCATAGCGCAGATACATACGCATCAGCATGCTTGCCCAGTCCTGGCTCTCCGTACCGCCGGCGCCGGAATTAATTTTCAGCACACAGTCCATCTGGTCGGCCTCTTCGCGAAGCATGTTCTTAAGTTCAAGTGCTTCTACGGCGGCAGACGCTTTGGCATAGGCTTCGTCCACTTCCTCTTCCGTCACCAGTTCATCTTTGTAGAAGTCGAACGCAAGTTGCAGTTCGTCCGCCAGAATCCTGACCTCGTTGTAGCCGGAAATCCATTGCTGCAAGCCTTTCACTTTCTTCATCTGCGCCTCGGCAGCCTTCTGGTCGTCCCAGAAGCCCGGAGCCTGCGTACGCAACTGTTCCTCTTCTACTTGTATTTTCTTTCCTTCGATGTCCAGATAGCGGTTCAACGCTTCGGTACGTTCCTTTATATCCTTCAGTTGTTCAATGGTAATCATATGCTTTCTTCAAATTCTATCTTTTCGAGCCGCAAAGATAGTGCAAAAGTCCGAAAAAACGCGTTACTCTTCGTACATCTTATCAATCAGCTCCTTATAATTCGTTGCCACCACAGAGCGTTTCAGCTTCAGCGTGTTCGTCAGTTCGCCGCGTTCCATGCTGAAAGGTTCGGGCAGAAGGGTGAAGCGCTTCACCTGCTCGTAGTGGGCGAACTGCTGTTGCAGCGTATCGATGCGTGCACGAAACAACGCCTGCACTTTGGGGTGTTGCAGCAGGTCGGCCATATCCTTATATTCAAGGCCTTTTTCTTTGGCATAGTCTTTCACAAAGCCATAGACGGGCACAATGAGGGCGGACACAAACTTACGCTGGTCGGCAATGACGGCAATCTGGTCTATATAGCGGTCTATCGCGAGCTTCGTTTCCAACGCCTGCGGAGAGACATACTTGCCGTTGGAGGTTTTGAACAGGTCCTTGATGCGCTCGGTCAGATACAGATGACCGTCTTTCAGGTGTCCTGCGTCGCCGGTGTGGAACCAGCCGTCCTTATCAATGGCGTCGGCAGTGGCTTCGGGCTTCCTGTAATAACCGGTGGTGATCGTTTTGCCCCGGAGCAGTATCTCATTGTTCTCTCCGATCTTCACTTCAACGTCGGGCATCAGCGTACCCACCGAACCTATCTCATAGCCTTTGTCCGGGAAACAGGAAACGGTGGCGGTAGATTCCGTCAACCCGTACCCCACTATCATATTGATGCCTACGGAATGTACAAACTCGCAGATTTCATCGGGTACGGCAGCTCCGGCGGTGGGAAAGAAGTTTCCGTTCTCAATGCCGATCGTCTTTTTCAGCAGGGCGTAGATAGTCTTTTCGTAGAACTTATACTTCAGGTGAAGCAGCAGCGGGGGTGTCTTGCCCACACGCAGATAGTCAATGTTGTGCATCTTGCCCACCTTGATGGCATCCAGCATCATCGCTTTCCGCAAGCCGGTCTCCTGCGCTATCTTCTCCTGCACGCCGGCATACACTTTCTCCCAAAAGCGGGGAACGCTGCACATCAGCGTGGGGCGTATTTCCTTGATAGTGGTCTGGATATCTGCCGGACGGAGGTTGATGCACACCTGTACTCCCCGGTGGATGCAGAGATAGGTCCAAGCCTTCTCAAACACATGCGTCAGCGGGAGGAAGTTCATGGACACGTCTTTATCCGTCATGGCAGTCAGGCGGATGTCGTGGATGCGGATGGCTTCCCGGTAGTTGAAGTGATGCAGCATCACCCCTTTCGGTTCGCCGGTGGTGCCGGAGGTATAAAGGATATTGGCAAGGTCCTCGTCCGAAGCGCGTGCGGTACGTTCTTCCACAACATTGTTATGGGGCAGGTCTTTGCCCAATGCGAGGAACTCATCATAATAGATGGATGTCTTGTCGCGGGGGTCGAGCACTACGTTGCGGTCAAAAATAATCAGTTTCTGCAAGGAGTGGCAGAAGCCGAACGCACTGAAGGCGGCGTCATACTGGAACTGCTCGCCTACGAAGAGGAAGCGTATCTGTGCGTCGTTAATGATGTATTGCGCCTGTGCCGAAGAGCTGGTGGCATACAACGGTATAGTGACCAGACGATTGGCGAAAGCTGCAAAATCGGTGAACAGACATTCCGGTTTATTTTGTGAAAAGATACCGATATTTCGTTGTTCTTCCACACCCAACGCCACCAGAGCGTTGGCAGCCTGCCGTACTGTTTGAGAGAATTTATTCCAAGTGATGGGTATCCATTGTGATGTTTCATAGTCCCTGTATTTAAGGGCTACTTTGTCTCCATACTTCTCTGCCTGACGATGTACCAGAACAGACAAATGATGATAAGTCATATCTTTAATAAATTGGTAAATATGGGTACAAAGGTATTAGTTTTATTTGAAACTATCTTCCTTTTTCAGGATTTATCCGTAAGTTTGCGGAGTAATAATGAATTATATAACCGATCCCGACAATGACAAACGACGTACAGACTTTAGTTTCCGAAGCAACCGGATTGCTCAAATCATTGATAGCCATTCCTTCCTTGAGCCGCGAAGAAGAGCGGGCCGCCGACTTCCTGCAGAACTACATCGAGATGCAGGGAATGGCCACCGGAAGAAAGGGCAACAATATATGGTGCCTGAGCCCGATGTTCGACCTGCAGAAGCCTACACTGCTGCTGAACTCGCACATCGACACTGTGAAGCCCGTAAACGGATGGCGGAAAGCCCCGTTCAACGCAGTGGAGGAGAACGGCAAGATCTACGGTCTGGGAAGTAACGACGCCGGCGCAAGCGTGGTCGGCCTGCTGCAGGTGTTCCTGCAACTTTGCCGCACCACACAGGCGTACAACCTGATTTTCCTTGCTTCCTGCGAGGAAGAAGTATCGGGCAAGGGCGGGATAGAGTCCGTATTGCCGCAGCTGCCTCCCATACAATTCGCCATTGTGGGTGAGCCCACCGAGATGCAGCCCGCCATTGCCGAGAAAGGCTTAATGGTGCTGGATGTCACTGCCTACGGACGTTCGGGGCACGCCGCCCGTAATGAAGGAGACAATGCCATATATAAGGTATTGGACGACATTGCGTGGTTTCGCGACTACCGCTTCCCGAAAGAATCTCCCTTCTTGGGCCCGGTAAAGATGAGTGTCACCATGGCAAATGCCGGAACGCAGCACAATGTCATCCCCGACCGCTGCACGTTTGTCGTAGACATCCGCAGCAACGAATGTTATACCAATCAGGAGCTTTTCGACGAGATACGGAAACATATCTCCTGCGAAGCCAAAGCCCGCTCGTTCCGCCTGGGCTCTTCACACGTTTCGCCGGACCACCCGCTGGTGCGGAAGGCCGTTGCTTTGGGACGGGTGCCCTTCGGCTCTCCCACACTGTCCGACCAGGCACTGATGCCGTTCCCGTCCATGAAAATGGGACCGGGCAAAAGCAGCCGTTCACATACTGCGGACGAATTTATCTTTGTAAAAGAGATAGAAGAAGCCATTACGCTGTATCTTGAATTGCTGGACGGGGCGGAGATTTAAGCTTCACCCGTTTTCGTTCCCTTTTTCCCGCAGGGCATTTCCAGTTTCAACGGGATAAACTATCAGTTTCCCTAAGGGATACCGGGAGTTTCATTGAGGTAAACCGGGAGTTTCAACGGTTGAAACTCCCGGTCCCCTTCATTGAAACTCCCGGTATGTCGCTTAACAATCGGCTTCACTACTCTGCAACATTGCATCGCCCTATATGCCGACCATCAATGGCGTGACGGATAATTAAACAATAATCACTTCTGTGTCATTGGTGACGGACGTACCCGTGCATTCGGGAGTCCCTTCAAAAACATTTGCCTCACCCGCATTAAGGCGGAACAGCATCTTGCCATGTCTGCCGAATACTACGATACTGCCTTGAAGCACTAGCACGCAGATGCGGTTGTTGAAGTTCTCCCAGTTGAGTGACTCGCCTTGCCGAAGGCATACTTTAATAAAGTTACGTTTCATCATGGGGCGGCACTCATTGAATGTTTGGCATCGGACATGCTTACTCCTCCCACCAGAGTTTGGGATGTTGGGGCGTACCGCCGTTCCAACTGCCGAGGGATTTCCAGAACTTATAATCGCCGGTAGGCTCATCGCTGGCGTTTTTTGTGTATGTACCGTCATTGCCCGGGGCGGCAAACCACACTGCACCGTTTGTGGAGGTAGGCCAAGCTCCATCACTGAATACTGTCTCGCCGCCAGAGTCAGCGCCAATTTTCTCTTTGACATAGCACTCTAAGACAGAAGCAGCACTGGGGGTGATTGCTCCGGAGGTGCTGGTTCCGGATACCGTTCCAATGTTATAACATCCGGATATCTTGGCGTTTCCGGGAACAGAGATTCCACCCGCATTATTGCCGATGATTGCCCCTTCATTATAACATCCGAATATATACAAGCTGCTGCCCATACTTCCGGAAATACCGCCTGCGAAACTGTTGGCCTTCACCGTTCCGGAATTTTTGCAGGAGGTGATTGTAGTGACTGACTGCATTTTCCCCACAATTCCTCCTGCACTACTAACTCCTTCGACACTTCCGGTAAAGGAACAGTTAGCCAAAACAGCTGCTGAACTACCATCACCAGTGAGATTACCACATATTCCTCCTGCATAACTGCCGGAGCCTGTAGTCTTAACAGTGCCGGAGACATGAAGATTGCTTACTCCGGAGCGCACTTTACCAAACAATCCCACGCCGACACTGCCGGTTGCAATGTCTACATTCAATCCGGTTATCTTATGATGCTGACCGTCAAAAGCCCCAATCGCCATACCGTTAAGTGCTATCGGCGTCCATGGGTGGTTATTCAGATCAATATCAACATCCAGCTTGAAATAGTTAGCATTATAGCTGACAGAGTTAGCCACATTCACCGTAAGTTGTGCAAGGTCTGTTGCAGAACCAATGATGTAAGGGTTGGCCTGACTTCCGTCTCCGCCGCTAAATGCAGCGGTTGGATTAGAAGCCGGTGATGTTCCGTTCCAAGTGCTCGGCGGTCTGTGATTGATATCCGGCGCATCGAAGTCCGCAAAGTCCAGCGTATAGGTGTATGTCGAGCTGGTAGCAGCAAAGTCCATAAGCACATTTGTCCGCACATTCTTCTTGGTAGGTACGTTGTTGACGGTTATCGTCTTGAATGGAGTGCCCGGTGCGGCGGTGATGTATGTGTCGAGAGCGATATTCAGCATGCTGCCCGCACCGTCGGCAGAGGCAAGGAAGTAGGCCGACTGGTAGATGTACTTGCCGTCGGCACCGGGTGTTGAGCTGAAACTGGTTATCTCAAAATTAGCATCCCCGCTAACGCCACCGGTGGTGGTCACCGTATTATCCAGCACATTGAACGTGTTGGGCACGTTGGTGTAGGCTGCCGTCAGTTTGGAGTAGCCCGTCATCTGGGTGTCGCTCTTGATGTTGACCTGCGCCACCGCACGCTTCATGACAACGGTGTGCGTCAGCGCTTCGTCGGCAGCCGCAACGGATGCCGTAGCACAGAATGCCTGACATTGGTCCTCGGCAGTAAGCGGCTTCTTCAAAGCCACAGCCTTGAGGTCATCGGTATCGAAGAAGTCGTTGTCACCGCCTGTATCGGGGATGTACTGCGCCCAGAACAGGCAGGTATAGGCCACGCCCAACGGAAGCGTCACGTTGAAAGTACCTGTCTCTACGGTCTGCGTATATGTGGGCAGAATGTTTCCGCCCGCATCGAGCACTTGCAGGATGTACTGCAACTTGTGTCCTGTCACTGAGGGAGCTGGGGCACGCGTCTGCGCCTGCCCGTCCGTAGTCAACCGGAAGGTGAGGGTCTTCGTGCCGCCCGCTTCCATTCCCGTACCCGGCTGCTGCTCGGAACAGGAGGCAATTAAGATTGCCATGAGGGCAATCAGACTCATTAATAGATTTCTTGTTTTCATAAAAGTTGTTTTTATAATTAGTAAATATTTAGTTCCTCGCATCTATGTTTATCTCTCCGTCATAGTCTCCGTC
>UMJH01006720.1_pt1 | contig 11828 bp, 12 predicted proteins | sample 1966011 | NCBI WGS metagenome assembly UMJH01 (sample SAMEA4836146, study PRJEB28245) | human gut metagenome | biome: gut microbiome; material: fecal sample | place: Denmark | collected 2008 | reverse complement strand
CAAAAGCTTTAAGCACCGGCTGATCCCTATCCATCAGGGAAAGAATCAGGTAATTGACCGTCGGATCATATGCCAGACGCTTATCTTCCTCGGACGGACGTGACGGCGATTCCGGATGGGAATGCCAGTTGCCAAGCGGTACCAGCTTGTTTGCACGCATATCCTTGACGGCTGCTAGCTGTTCCTTCGGGTTCATGGAAAAATGCTCATTGGTGTGATCCACATTCTCCAGAAGGTACACCTTCTCGATGATCTTTTTGTCACCGTCTTTGGTGCCTGCAATCAGACCACATGCCTCTTCCGGAAGGTTTTCCTTCGCATGAGCTAAGATTTTTTCATAGTCTGCTTTTTTCATGGTAAGCATAAAATTTTCCTCCTTACCTCTTTCAATGATCCGGGCACTCGATCTGCTCGTAATCAATCAGTTCTGTGATGGTCGGATGATCGCCACAGATGGCACACTTATGATCTGCCTTTGGTAGTTTGATCGTGTGGAATTCCATCTTTAACGCATCAAAAGTCAGAAGCTTTCCGGTTAAGAGATCGCCCACACCGATCAGATATTTGATGGCTTCCATCGCCTGTAAGGATCCGATGACACCACCCATTGCGCCGATGACACCTGCCTGCTTACAGGTCGGAACTGCGTCCTTTGGTGGTGGATTTTTGAATACACAACGGTAGCATGGTCCTTCTCCCGGAACATAGGTCATGAGCTGACCCTTAAAACGGATAATTCCTGCATGGGAGAATGGCTTCTTTGCCATTACACAGGCATCGTTGATTAAGAATTTTGCCGGGAAATTGTCAGTTCCGTCGATGATAAAATCATAATCCTTGATCAAATCCATAATATTTTCAGAAGTAACAAACTCACGGTATGTATTTACAGTCACATCCGGGTTCATTGCATTCATGGTTTCTTTTGCAGATTTTACTTTTGCTTTTCCTACATCTGCGGTTCCATGAATGATCTGACGCTGTAAGTTCGATAAATCTACTTCGTCTGCGTCTACAATACCGATGGTTCCCACACCGGCTGCGGCAAGATACATTGCTGCCGGTGCACCAAGTCCGCCTGCACCGATAATCAAAACTTTTCCGTTGAGGAGCTTTTTCTGTCCCTTCACACCAACCTCCTGCAGGATGATGTGACGGCTGTAACGCTCCATCTGCTCATTGGTAAATGCCATTAGAAGCTTCCTCCTCCCATGAAGTATAAGAATTCAACTACATCGTTTTCCTTTAATGTTACGTTTGCAAGATCGTGATTTTCTACAAAATCATCGTTTACGGTAACGGTCACATATTCCGGATTTTCAACCTTCTCGTCAACAACGAGCTGTGCCAGTGTCGTTCCCTCTTTGATGTCTTTTACGTTTCCTGCGATTGTTACTTTCATCGGTAACTCCTCCTAAATATATTTTTTCACAATTGCTTCCAGTTCCGGTTTCTTAATCAGACCGCGCACACGCTCTGCTTCCTTTCCATCCTTGAAAAACAGGATGGTTGGAGAAACCATAACGGAATACTGTTCTGCCAGTTCTCCGTCAAAATTTGCATTGACTTTGACTACTTTTAAGCGATCCTCATAGTCATCTTCGATATCGCCAAGAATCGGTGACATCTGCTTGCACGGAATGCAGGAATCGGAATAAAACTCCACCAATACCGGTGTAGAAGCCTGCAAAACCTCTGCTTCAAAATTCTCTTTACTTACTCTTGCTGCCATGCCTAACCTCTTTCGTTTACTCCTCAAGTTTCTTTACAATAAGGTCATAGGTTCCATCCTCATTGTCGATCAGCTTTAATACCTGCTGTCCCTCTTCCTTGAAACTTCTCGGTACGTTCTGCACCGGCTCTCCATCATTCATATGTACGGAAAGCACCTGTCCGATCTCTAACTCTTCCATGGCCACCTTTGCCTTGACAAACGTCATCGGGCAGACCACATCCGTAATATCTACAGTTTCATCAATTGTAAAATCAGCCATTGTATGCCTCCTTTATCTTCTCTTCAAATTTATCAAGTCCCACTCTCTCGAGTGTCATGCGGAAACGCTCTCCCGGATTGGCATTGTCATCAAAGAACTGGATTGCCGCATCGGTAATGCGGAATAACTGTTCCTCGGATGTCACAAGCGGAAGATAATTCTCGCCCTTGTATACGCGGTTTCCAAACAGTCCACCGAAAGATACCTCAAATGCAGGTGTCGCTTTCCATGCATCGGTCGGACAGGCCTTTACACAGCGTCCGCAGTTGTTACATTTTTCCTTATCGAGAACGATTTTTCCGTCCACGGTGCTGATTGCATCCACGCGGCAGGTCTTCTCACAGATCCCACAGTTGATGCAGGCTGCTTCCTCCCATTCCACAATGGATGCACCCTTGATTCCGACATCATTTTCTTCTGCCTTTAAGCAGTTGTTCTGGCATCCGGTTACACCAAATTTAAACTTATGCGGAAGTTCTCTTGCAAAATAACGCTCATCCAGTTTTTTTGCAATATCATAACTGTCAATATTTCCACTAGGGCATACCGCCGATCCCTGACAGGCTGTAATCGTACGGACACGCGGTCCACACACACCCGGCTTACATCCCCCGGTTGCCAGCACTTCCTTAACTTCTTCTACATCGTCAAGTTTGATAAATGGGATTTCCACACTCTGACGGGAAGTCAGATGTACGTGTCCGTCTCCGTATTTTTCTGCAACCTTTGCGATAATCTGTAAATTCTCTGCTGTAAGATTTCCACCTACCACAGCCAGCCGCAGGGAAAAATTATTTTTTTGTTTCTGGCGCATAAATCCGCCTTTTTTCAATGTAGCATAATCAACAGCCATTACTCTCTCCTTTAAACCTTGTGTATTTTTCTTTGTTTATCCGGCGGTATTTTGGATTGCTGCTGTAAAATCCTGCTTCAGATCTTCGATATCCTCAATACCGACACTTATTCTTATCATATCATCAAATACGGCGGCGTCAAACTTTTCCTGCTCGGTTGAGTGTGCCGCCAGTGTGGATTCCGGATGTACGATCAGTGTCTTGGTATCTCCGATATTGGATACGATCTGCGGAATGGTCAGCGCATTCATGATTGCAAAAGCGCGTTCCTTGCTTCCCACGCGAATGGTTAAAATTGCTCCAAATCTTCCATCCAGCAACTGCTTTGCCACACCGTTCCACGGACTTGATGCAAGTCCCGGATAGTTTACGCTGATTCCCGGAATGGTTTCCAGATAAGCCGCAAGCTGCATTGCGTTGTCACACGCCCGCTCCATACGAAGCCCCAGTGTCTCCATACCAAGCAGATTATAGTATGCAGTCTGCGGCGCCATACAGGCTCCCATGTTGCGGAACAATCCGTTTCTCAGTTTTGCAGTAAAGGCAAATTTTGCAAACTTTTTATAGTCTTTCATGCCCGGATACCGCTCCAGATCCCATTTGAATCTTCCCGCATCGGTGATCACACCACTGATGGCACTGCTGTTGCCGTTGATGTATTTGGATGTGGAATTGATCACGATGTCTGCGCCAAGTTCGAGCGGACGAACGAGAAACGCGGTAGCTACCGTATTATCGATCATGAGCGGAAGATTGTGCCGCTTTGCGATCCCTGCAAGTGCCGGGATGTCGGTCACATCCAGCTTTGGATTGCCAATCGTCTCCGCGAAGATGACTCTCGTCTTATCCGTGATCTTGGATTCGAGATCTGCCAGATCATTCGTATCTGCAAAAATTGTTGTAATCCCAAACGCTTCCAGATCGTGGTAAAGATCAATCGTTCCTCCATACAGGCTGGTGCTTGTGATGATCTCATCACCACTTCCTACGATATTCAGAAGGGCATTGGTAATTGCCGCCATGCCGGATGCACAGGCAACGGATGCCACACCTTTTTCCAGAACCGTCATGCGTTCTTCAAATGCTGCGATGGTCGGGTTATTGATTCTCGTGTAAGAATATCCAGCAGCTTTGTTGTGAAACAGCTTCTCATGCTGCTCTGCCGATGGCTGAAAGAAAGCACTGGACTGGTACACCGGGGTAAGTGTGGCTCCGGTCACCGGATCTCCGGTTTTTGTACCATGTAGTAGTTCTGTGTTGAATCCCATTTCATTTCCCCTAATTCATACTTATCTAATAGGTTTAATATGTTATAGTTAATATACCGCAATCATACCCTATTGTCAACCTTTTATTTCCACTTATTTTTCCATCAAAAAAATCCCCGCTGGTTAAAACCAGCAGGGATTCCATTCTCATAATAAAATGATTATTCTGTCCAGTGCTCATCCTTAAATACGATGCGGCGGTAAGTCTCAAAATCAACCCACTTATTAAAGAAGTTCTCAGAGATCTCACTGCCCTCTGCGGAAAGCTCCTTCTTGAACGCATCCACATCTGCGGCACTTGTTACATGAACTGCAAATCCACGGCCGTTGATGACAGGCACATCGTTGTATGCAAAGTCAGCAAGCGGAATAATTGCAGTAACCTTCTGGTCACGGATGGATACCGCTACCTGCTCACGCAGAACAACCACATCAAAGCTGTCCGGATACTGATACGTCTCACCCTTGACCGGAATCACATCACCGATCGTGTAAGTTTTATCGGAAGGCTGTACCTTAAAGACGTTCATAGCCTCAAGGTCATAGTAATATTCCTCGAAGATATCTCCGTTTGCCTTGAGATTTCCGTGGGCAAATGCGCATTTTAAGTCCTTGGTCTCATCGAGCGTTGGATTTTCCACAACACCACATGCGGAAGTCATGTTGGAAATACGGTCGATCAGGATCAGTTCTCCCAATGTCTTATGCTTTGCAAAAGCATCAATGACGATCTCTTCCTGCAATACCAGATCGCAGACCGCAATCTCGTTCTTGCGCAGGCGGCCAACCGGAATAAATTCACCGGTGTTGACATCAATCTTGTACTGGATATTCTTTAAGATACCCGGAATCGTACGTGTACCGAGTTTTACGAGATAATCTTTGCCGACGGTCAGTTCCTCATCGTCCATCCAGAGGATTGTTGCGGTAAATTTCTTGCTGACCGGAAGCTTCGTATCTTTTGCGAGAACACATCCGCGGGATACATCCACTTCCTTGTCAAGCTGGATGGTAACTGGACGGCCTGCATCTGCAGTCTGTGCATCTTTATCTCCGACTAAAATGCTCTTTACTTTTGCATGCTCATTGCTTGGCAGAGTCACGATTGTATCACCGACCGATACAGCGCCACTCTCGATCTGTCCCTGGAAACCACGGAACGTGTGATCCGGACGGCAGACACGCTGTACCGGCATATAGAAGCCTTCTTCCTGCTTCTTTTCGCTCACATCGATATTCTCTAAGTAAGCAAGCAGTGGCTCCTGCGTGTACCATGGCATATTGTCGGAATGGGTGGTGACATTGTCACCCTCGGTTGCAGATACCGGAATGATCTTGACACTTGCTAAATGCAGTTCCTTGGAAAGTTCCTGAATCTGGTCAACGATCTCCTTGAAACGCTCCTCGCTGTAATCGACAAGATCCATCTTATTTACAGCAAATACAAAATAACGGATTCCCATCAGTGCACAGATTCTGGCATGTCTTCTGGTCTGTACGAGCACGCCCTGCTTTGCATCCACAAGGATAACGGCAAGGTCTGCAAAGGATGCACCGACTGCCATGTTTCTTGTGTACTCCTCATGTCCCGGAGTATCTGCCACGATAAAGCTTCTCTTTTCGGTTGTAAAGTAACGGTATGCCACATCAATGGTGATACCCTGTTCACGCTCTGCCATCAGTCCGTCCAGAAGGAGGGAGTAATCGATTGCGCCGCCGCGGCTTCCTACTTTGGAATCCAGCTCCAACGCTTTCTCCTGATCTGCGTAAAGCAGTTTGGAATCGTATAAAATATGTCCGATCAGTGTGGACTTTCCATCGTCTACACTACCGCAGGTAATAAATTTCAATAATCCGCTCATTTTAGAAATAACCCTCCCTCTTTCTTCGTTCCATGCTGCCGGCTGCCTCGTTGTCAATGACACGGGTGGTCCGCTCAGACTCTACAGCACTCAAGGTCTCGTCAATAATCTCATCTAATGTGGTCGCGTTGGATTCGATTCCACCGGTCAGTGGATAGCATCCCAAAGTACGGAAACGCACATTCTTGTATTCAATTTTCTCACCCGGACGAAGTTTCAGACGATCATCATCCACCATGATAATCTGTCCGTCACGCTCAATCACCGGACGCTTTGCTGCAAAATACAGCGGCACGATATCGATGTTTTCTCTCTTTATGTACTCCCAGATATCCGTCTCCGTCCAGTTGGAAATCGGGAACACACGAATGCTCTCACCCTTGTTGATCTTGGAGTTATAAAGTTTCCACATCTCCGGTCTCTGGTTCTTCGGGTCCCATGCATGATTCTCATTACGGAAAGAGAAAATTCTCTCTTTTGCACGGGATTTTTCCTCATCACGACGTCCGCCGCCGAATGCTGCAGTAAATCCGTATTTATTCAACGCCTGCTTTAATGCCTGTGTCTTCATGATGTCGGTGTACTGGCTGCCGTAATCAAACGGATTGATGCCACGTTTTACACCGTCCTCGTTGATATACTCGATCATGTTAATCCCAAGTTTCTTTGCCGTCTCATCACGGAACTGAATCATTTCCTTGAATTTCCATGTCGTGTTCACATGTAAAAATGGGAATGGCGGCTTCTCCGGATAAAATGCTTTCATGGCAAGATGAAGCATTACCGAACTGTCCTTTCCTATGGAATAAAGCATTACTGGTTTTTCACACTCTGCCGCTACCTCACGGATAATGTAGATTGCTTCCGCTTCGAGTGCATCAAGATGAGATAATTGACTCATGATCTTCCTCCTTAATATTTATTCGAATCCTTTTTATTCACAACAATTGTTTCTATTGTACCATCTGTTTTTTTAATTCGCCAGTGTAACAGATCTCCTTCCGTATGAACGGTCATCTGGCTTCCCATGCCGCCGATGTCGGCACCCAGGTAATAGGAAATTGCCTCAAACGGACACTCCTTGATACAGGAGGCGCATCCCCAGCAGTCCTTCGGATACCGGATCACGGCTTTTTTGTCTTCACCGCGCACGATCAGGCTTCCCGGACAGACATCCAGACATTTTCCACATGCCCTGCATTTCATGGAATCAATCGCGATGCTCATAGGTTTCTCCTCCTTTCACCAGATCTCTGCGGATCATCGTAATCTGGTCCCCATTCTTTTTCGAGTTTACATAGCAGAGCCATGCATCACTCTTCTCCGGATAATCCAGATTCTCCGCGAAACTGTGCCAGCGTGTCTCCTTGCGTGCACGCAGATGTGCGATCACAGTCAGGCACACGGTCAGCCGTTCTTTCAGCTCATAGATAAACATCAGCTCATGCATATCGGCTGCCGCAAGTCCTTTTGCAAGGATCTGCAGTTTCTTTATTTTTTCTTCCGCCATGGCAAGCTGCTTTTCGTTGAACTGGTAATGGGTTCCGATTCCGCCTGCATACTGGTCCATGACTTTCTGCATGGCTTCCTCGAGTTCCTCAACGGTAAATGCCGGGTCCTGCTTTGTGAGAAATGCATCATACTCGGCAATTTTATTTTCAAGAACCGCTTCTTCATCAGAAGCCGCCGTATCTGCCACCTGTTCTTCGTTTAATTTCTGCACGATGGAATTGGCTGCGATCTCGCCCTCCACCAGTGCGCCGGTTACATATTTCTGTGGACAGCCGCCTGCCACATCTCCGGCAGCGTAGAGTCCGTGGATCGTTGTTTCTCGTTCGGTGTCTACCCAGTAACCGCTGGCGGTATGACCACCTACGATGTACGGCTCGGTTCCCTCGATTTCCACGTTCTGTTCGCTTGGATTTTTCCCGGATTCCACCCACTTGAGTGTCTGTCCCGGCGCCATGTTTAAGTATGCTTTTAAGAGCGATTCATCCTGTTCTGCGGAGATGCCTTCGGTGCGAAGATAACATGGTCCGCGTCCCTGTACATTTTCTTCAACAGTTCCGTACACACGCTGGGAAGTAGTCAGACCGTATTTTGTCTCATACACTTCTCCGTGTGCGTTGATCTGCTTTGCTCCGACACCCTGTGCAATCGTTCCGGTCGGAGCGATCGTATCTTTACAGCGCAGGGCGATAAAGCGCATCTCAAATGTGGTCATCTCGGCTCCGGCTTCCATTCCCATGGCATATCCGGCACCGGTGTTAAACGGCGGATACCACATTTTATGACGGGAAAAGCCCGGATTGTTCGGGCGGTAAAGTCCTGCGGCTCCTCCGGTTGCGATCAGCACTTTTTTTGCGCGGATCTCGTAGGCCGTACCGTCTGCAATGGAAAAACCGACGGCTCCTTCGATCTTATTATTGTTTACCAGATAATCGGTAATGTTTAACTGGTTGATGACGGTCACATCGTCTAATTTGCTGACAGCATCTGCAAGAAGCGGCTTGAAGTTTTCGCCGTTGATCTTGATATTGCGGTTTCCTCTTGCCACATACTCGCCGTTTTCATCTTTTAAGATGACCAGACCAAGCTGTTCCATTTTGACGGTCACACGGTTGAGTCCTTCGGACATGGTCAAAAGCAGATCCGGCCGGACGATGCCGTCGGCATCTTTTGTGGCGTAGTCCACGTAATCCTGCGGAACATGACCTTTGGTGATATAGGCATTGAGCGCGTTGACTCCGGCTGCCAGACAGCCGCTGCGCTTGATGTTGGCTTTTTCTGCTATGATTATGGAATAATCGGATTGTTCACGGATGGTCATTGCCGCGTAGCAGCCTGCTGTGCCGCCGCCGATGATGAGGACATCCGTATGGAGTATTTTTTTCCCCTCGATTTTCATAAGTAATCCTTCCTTGTGATTAAATGTAGAAGACCTCGCCTTCCTGCATCTCTCTATTTTCTACGAGATAGGTCTGGTTTTCATCAAATATGTAAAGCCGGTAGATTAAGACATACACTTTTTCACCGATCTCTACCGGATCTTTTTCAAGTGAGCGCTCGGTGACGATCGGGATACCTCCCACATCAACGACAACATCCAGATGATTTCCTCGGAATATCACATCTTTTACGATTCCACGCTCGGCGGCACTCATATGCTGCGGTGGCTCGCTTCTGGACATGCGGACAAATTCCGGACGGATAACTGCGTGGGTTGCGCCCTCGACCGGATCAAATCCAAGCAGACGCTCATAATGCTCTACGATCGAGGAACGGCCGATAAACTGTGCCACGAACGGGGTGTCCGGTGATTTATAAATTTCCATCGGTGTTCCCATCTGCTCGATATGTCCATGGTTTGTGATGATAATCTCATCGGCCACCTCAACGGCTTCATCCTGATCATGGGTGACAAAAATGCTTGTAATGCCAAGCTTTACAACCATCTCGCGAAGCCAGTTGCGAAGTTCGGTGCGGACTTTTGCATCGATTGCCGCAAACGGCTCATCGAGAAGAAGTACCTGCGGATTCGGTGCAAGTGCGCGGGCAAATGCCACTCTCTGACGCTGCCCGCCGGACAACTGGGTCGGATAACGCTTTTCCATTCCGCTTAATCCGGTCAGTTCCAACAGTTCGGTCACGCGCTTTTTGATTTCTTTTTTCGGCACCTTGGCAAGTTCGAGACCAAAAGCTACGTTGTCGTAGACGGTCATATAACGAAACAATGCATAGTTCTGAAATACAAAACCGATGCCTCGTTTTGCCGCCGGCACATCGTTGACACGCTGCCCGTCAATATAGATATCGCCGCTGTTTGGTGTCTCAAGCCCCGCGATCATGCGAAGCAGTGTGGTCTTTCCGCTTCCGGAAGGTCCAAGCAGTGCGACTAATTTTCCTTTTTCAATGCCAAAGCTGACATGGTCGGAAGCCCGGAAGTTTCCGTAATTTTTACAAATATCTCTCATTTCCACGTACATAGCCTGACTCCTTACTGTATGCCTTTACTGTTTTTGCTTCTGTATTCAAAAATGTTTCTGAGTATCAGCACGATCACCGCAATAATGACCAGAATGGAAGATACCGCAAATGCGGAGGTGATGGAAGTATCCGTCCCCGACATATATAAGGCATCAATCTCCAGCGGCAGGGTAAATGTCTGCCCTCTGGTCTTTGAGAGTGCATTGACTGCTCCAAACTCGCCTAACGCACGCGCCGTACATAAAATGATACCATAGATCAGTCCCCATTTCATCTGGGGAAGGGTAATTTTCCGGAAAATCGTAAATCCCCCGGCTCCCATCAATGCTGCAGCCTCTTCTTCGTCTTTGCCCTGTGCATTTAAGATCGGGATGATCTCACGCGATACAAACGGGAAAGTGACAAAAATTGTGGCAAGCACCACACCCGGTAACGCAAACGTAATGCGGATGTTTGTTCCGAAAAACTGGTTGATCGCCCGGATTGCCGGATACGTCCAGCCGAGTCGTCCGAAGGTCATCAAAAAGGCAAGACCTACAATGACGGGAGAGATCGAAAACGGGATATCGATCAGCGTGGCAAGCACCTGTTTCCCACGGAAAGAAAACTTTGTCAGAAGCCATGCCGCCATGATTCCGAAAAACGTATTGACAACTACCGCGATCACAGTTGCAAGCAATGTAACCAAAAGAGCCGAACGCACATATTCGGTTGTGACCGCCTGTATGTAAAAAGCAAATCCTTCTTTCAATGCACTGAAGAGAATCGAAAACAGGGGAAGAATCAGCATAACAAATATGAAAAGAACGCTGATGGCTATTAAGATGTATTTCGTACTTTTCTTTTGTTCCATAAAAACGAACTCCCTTTCTTAAAACGAATTGGTTGGTTCCCTGTTGCACTTACACATTGTTGGTTCTGGCTGCCTGTTTCATCTGTACGATATTCACAGCAAGCAGTAAAACAAACGACAAAATCAACATTACCAGCGCGATTGCCGTGGCACTCGCATAATCAATATACCCAAGCTTCTGCATGATCACATAGGAGATCACCTGCGTATGTTCCCTTGCACTGTTTCCGGATATGTAAATGACACTTCCGTACTCACCAATCCCTCTGGCAAAGGCAAGCCCAAATCCGGTTAAAACCGGGGGCATCATCTCCGGCAGAAGCACTCTGCGGAAGGTCTGAAACCGGTTGGCTCCAAGCATAAATGCCGCTTCCTCATACTGTCCGTCGAGTTTTTCAAGCACCGGCTGCACGGCACGGATGACAAACGGAATTCCGACAAACACCAGTGCAATGACCAGTCCCAGATGTGTGTAGGATACTTTGATGCCAAGTTTTGCAAGCGGAGTCCCGAGGATTCCGTTTTCGGAATACATTTTGGAAAGTGTGATACCTGCTACCGAAGTCGGCAGTGCAAACGGAAGCTCAATACAGCCATCGAGGATACGTTTTCCCGGAAACTCATATCTTACAAGCACCCAGGCAATGATCACACCGAACACACTGTTTATAAGTGCCGCAATAAACGAACATCCGATGCTGGTCGCAAATGCATGCCGCACGGTCGGCTTCGTGATCAGGGACCAGAACTCTGCCGGACGCAGTTTTAATGCGGAAACCATCACAGATGCCAGCGGGATCAGCACAATCAGGGAAAGCATTGTCACTGTAATTCCCAATGTGAGGTGATACCCCGGTATCACACGTACTTTTTTTGTCTTATTCGTTGCCGTAGATTTCATCAAACATTGCTCCATCGTCAAAATAGTTCTTATATGCTTCGTTCCAGCCGCCGTAATCTTTGATCGTATATAATTTCACATTCAGGTCAAAACGGTCGGAAAATTCCTT
>UMJH01055530.1_pt1 | contig 11831 bp, 10 predicted proteins | sample 1966011 | NCBI WGS metagenome assembly UMJH01 (sample SAMEA4836146, study PRJEB28245) | human gut metagenome | biome: gut microbiome; material: fecal sample | place: Denmark | collected 2008 | reverse complement strand
AGGGAAACGCCCGGCAGACCTGCTGCCATAAGCCAGCCATCTGCGTGCTCATCCAGCCAGTCCGCCGGGCGCCTGTCCGTTTAATCGTTTTTTATTATTTTACCATGTTTTTCGCGTTTTTTCATCCATTAACCAAAGATGGTAAGAATCTTCGGCAGAGCCTTGATTCCGGAGTAACCGGTCAGAAGAACAACGCATACGCCAAGTACGATGAGTACAGTCGGATGTTTGTAATCTTCGCCGACGATATCTTTTCTGCGGCTTGCCAGAAGAATGACAAGCAGTGTAATCGGAAGAATCAGTCCGTTTACGGAACCTGCCAGAACCAGAAGAGTTGCCGGCTGTCCAAGTAATGTCATGATAACGGTCGATACAGCGATGAAGCCGATAACGAACCATTTCTCATTCTCCATGATGAACGGATGCAGGGTCTTTAAGAAGGATACGGATGTATACGCTGCACCGATGATGGAGGTGATAGCTGCAAACAGGATAACCAGACCGAAGATCTTGTAACCGATGATGCCTGCGCCTGCCTTAAAAGCTGCTGCTGGCGGGCTTGCTACCCATGCTTCGCTTCCAACAACTTCCGGAGTTGCTGTAACAACGCCTAAAACTGCGAGGAACAGTAAAATTCTCATAACGCCCGATACGCTGACGCCCATTAATACGGAACGGCGAACGTGCGGAAGATCCTTGGTTCCGGAGAAACCTGCATCCAGAAGACGATGTGCACCTGAGAATGTGATGTAACCGCCGCAGCTTCCGCCAAGCAGGGTAATAATCGGGAATACCAGGTTCGGGAATTCGTTCAGATGTCCAACGCTGCTGATTGCCTCAACAACCGGAGGTTTGGAACGGAATGCTACATAAAGTACGGTAACAATCATGATGCTTCCTAAGTATTTGGTCAGCTTATCCATGAAGTTTTTCGCATCCTTGGATAAGAAGATCAGAATACCGATGACACCGGCTACAACGGTTCCGACTTTCAGCGGGAAACCGAATACGATATTAAAACCGGTTGCGGCGCCGCCGACGTTACCGATATTGAATACCAGACCGCCGAGAGACACAAGGAACGCAATGAAATATCCGAGTCCCGGAACAACTTTATTTGCGATATCCTGTCCACGCATACCGGACACACCGATGATGGACCAGATATTTAACTGGGTTGTAACATCCAGAAGAATGGTACAGATGATTGCCAGTGCGAAAATAGAGCCGTACTGACCGGTAAAGGTTGCAGTCTGCGTCAGGAAACCAGGTCCGATCGCGGACGTTGCCATCAGGAACGCGGCGCCAATCAGGGCTGGCGTGTTCGCATTACTTTTTTTCTTTTCTCCCATATTTTTCTTCTCCTTATATACGTATTAGCGGAACAGATTTTTAATCTCCACTCCCTCGGCTACCAGGGTCTCACGAATGTTCTTTACGAACTCCAGCGCTTTTGGGTTGTCTCCGTGTACACAGATGGAATCTGCCTTGATGGAAATGTCGTTTCCGTTGATGCTCTCAACTTTTCCTTCTTTTACCATTCTTACGACACGTTTGATTGCCAGGTCTTTATCTTTGATGACTGCTCCCGGAAGTTTTCTGGAAACCAGGGTTCCGTCATCGTTGTATGCACGGTCTGCGAACACCTCGCTCGCTGCCTGTAAACCAACCTCCTCGGCTGCCTTGATCATCTGGGATCCTGCCAGACCCATGAAGATGATATCTTTATCTACTTCATAGACTGCTTCACACATCGCTCTCGCCAGCTTCTCATCAACAGCTGCCATGTTGTAGAATGCGCCGTGCGGTTTTACGTGCTGGATTTTTACGCCCTGGCTCTTAGTAAATGCGCTCAATGCGCCGAGCTGGTATTTCAGATATGCTTTCGCTTCTTCCGGAGTTACCACCATGTTTCTTCGACCGAAGCCCATCAGATCCGGAAATCCCGGATGTGCTCCTACTGCGGTTCCGTATTTCTTTGCCAGTGCGATGGTCTTATCCATAACCATCGGATCACCTGCATGCCATCCACAGGCTACGTTGGCGGAAGACACGTACTGAAGAATTTCTTCATCCATACCAATCGTATAGTTACCGAAGCTCTCACCTAAATCACTGTTTAAATCGACATAAAACATGGTTCATTCCTCCCTTTCTTAGCTCACACATCTCATTTTTGCGGCTCAGCGTTTCTTCTGTCTGTTTTCAACAACTATCGGAAACTATTTTTAAGATGAGATGTTTTTTGTATGTTCCCCTTGTTTTTTTGCTTCTAATGATATTTTATCTGACTTCTATGTATTTTTCAATCATAATTTTAATATTTTTTAAAATAATTTAATTTATATGCAAAAATCGTGCAAAAACGCACGTTTTAGACGTGCGTTTTTGCACAATGTGATTTTTTGCACTCTTTTACCATTCATTCCTGCACCCGTTTTACCAGACAACCGTTTTCGTCCTTCCTCCTGATACAGTTTTTCTGCTTTTTCTACTTCTCCCCGTCTTCCCGCTCCATCTTCCGTTTCATCGAGAACCGGGTGACGCCGAGCAGCGCCGCCGCCCGCGTCAGGTTATTGCCGGAAAGTTTCAACGCCTCCGACATATATCGTTTCTCCAGCGCCGCGACCTCCTGCTCGAGGTCGATCGGTCCTTTTTTCAGATCTTTCAGATAGATGCAGTCCCCGCTCTCCGGCCTTGCCTCCCGCTCGACCGGCGCCAGCTCCACGTGTTTTTCCAGGATATTTCCCTGGCTGAAGAGAAAACAGCGCTCAAAAATATTTTTAAGCTCCCTGACATTGCCCTTCCAGTCGTACAAGAGCAGCTCCCGCATGAAATCCGGATCCACCTTTTCGATATTGCGGGCAAAGGCTTTATTATAATAGTCAAGGTAATAGTCACAGAGCACCGGGATATCCTCGCGCCGGTCACGAAGCGGCGGAATCTCGATCTGCATGACATTCAGCCGGTAGAACAGATCCTCCCGGAATTGCCCCGCCTTGATCGCCTCCTCGAGATTTCTGTTCGTCGCCGCGATGATCCGAACATCGACCGCCGTGTCCTCCAGCGCGCCGATCCGCTTAAATTTCCGGTCATCCAGGAAGGTCAGAAGTTTCGTCTGCATCGCCATCGGCAATTCGCCGATCTCGTCCAAAAAGACCGTACCGCCGTCCGCCAGCTCAATCAAGCCCTTTTTCGTCTTGAGCGCCCCCGCAAACGCGCCGCGCTCGTAGCCAAAGAGCTCGCTCTCCATCAGATTTTCCGGAATCGCACCGCAGTTAATGCGTACCATCAGGTTATCCTTGCGGGCGCTGTTCGCATGAATCTGCCGCGCCACAACTTCCTTGCCCGTTCCCGTCTCCCCGCGCAGGAGTACATTGACCGACAAATTTTCCCCAAGCACCTGAATAAGGTGCCGGATCCGGGCGGCTGCCTCACTGACACCTAAAAACTGCGGCACATCGCCTTTCAGGAAGACGAGTGAATCCCGGTTGCGCTTCTGCTCCAGACACCGCTTGATCAGCATATCGATCTCATCCACATCAAACGGCTTTAAAATATAATCATATGCGCCGCGCTTCGTCGCCTCAACCGCCTGGGAGACGGAACCGTACGCCGTCATCATGATGACCTGCAGTTCCTCATCTGCATTTTTGAAATTGACAATCTCATCCATCCCGACACTGTTTTCGAGGAGATTGTCGAGAAGGAGCACCCCCGGATGATATTTCCTGACAAACTCCAGCCCTTCCTCGACGGTTGCGGCTGAATAGGCGTCATATCCCCTGTCTTTCAGTCCTTCCTCCAGTGTATAGCGAATCAGAAATTCATCGTCCACAATCAAAATTCGATCCATGTGCATCCTCCTCCCTGTTTCATAACATTATACCCTAAATACTAAATTCGTGAAATACCTCATTAAATGGTCACACTATACCATTTTCCCCGGAAATCTTAAAACCACGTCTGTCCCTACCCCCGACTTGCTCACGATCTCCATCGTTCCTCCATTTGACTCCACCAGGCGGCTCACGATTGATAGCCCAAGCCCGGTTCCGTTGATGCTCTTTGTATAAAATGGTTCCAGCGCCTTGGAGACTTCTTCCTCCGTCATGCCTTTTCCGTTGTCTCGCACCGTCACAAGCACTTCTTTCTCCTGCGCGGCTGCCATGAGCTTGATCTGTCCCTCGCGGTCCGGTACCAGCGCCTTCAGGCTGTTGCTGATCAGGTTGTGGATGATCTGACGGAACTCATTTTCATTGAGACTCGCCCTCAGTCCCTCTTCTGCCTCCACCAAAAGCGATGCGCGGCGGCTGTCCGGTCCTTTCGCATAGATCATTCCGATCTCCTTTAAAACACCGGTCACAGAAACCTCCGTTTTCAGTGATTCACGCCGGATTGACAAAGTCAGAAGATTCATGATCAGCGCCGTGACGCGGTCGATCTCATGGATCATGCTGTCACAGAGCATCTTATCGCCGTCCTTGACTGCCCTGCCCTTTAAAAGCTGAATACCGGAGCGGATGCCCGCGATCGGGTTCTTGATCTCATGCGCCAGCGTCGCTGCCATCCGGCTGGTATATTCCATTTTCGTGTAATTATCCATGTTTTTGAGCAGCCCCTCAAAGGTAACCGCCAGCTGCCCGATCTCGTCGTGGCGGCTGACCGCCTCAAACCGGGATTTCTGATAACTGCCCTTGTTTTCCTCGATTTCTTTACAGGTATGGCTCATCCGGCGGATGGGGCGCGTGATACTGTGGGAAATGAAAATGCTTGCCTGGCAGATGAGAATCAGCGACGCGATCGCGCCGACTACCAGATAGCTCTGCTGCTCTAAGATGCGTTCCCCGAATATTCTCTCATTCATCCGGTACTCCAGCCGCCAGCCAAATGGATTGCCCCCCTCGCTGACTGCCAGCACCGATGTGTTTTCCCAACGGGTTCCAGCCGTGATCTCCTCACCGTCACGATCCAGAATCCGGATCCGCCCGCGCTCAAAATTCCGGTATTTTTCCGCGATCTCCTCCTCCGGCAGACGCTTTTCCAGGAAGTGCAAATCGCGGTTTACATCCTCAAACAGCGTATCAGCCAGCTCAAGCTCACTGTTTTTCTGCATCGTGTAGCCATTATAATAGGAAATCATACTGAAACTGCCGATTACCAGGATTCCGACCAGCACAAATGGAACCATGACCTCATTTTCAATTTGTAAAAACCAATTTGAAAGACGTTTCAGCCATTTATTCATCGCTCGTTTTCGCCTCCTTCTCGCTGTTGTCTGCCACCTTCATGTTTCCAAATGCCCGCCTTTAGCAAGCACGTTTTTTCCATATACTCTCCAGCACCGGGACAAGGACAAAAACCAGGGTCGAACACAGCGTCACCGGAAATCCCCAGTAAACCGGCAGCTCACGCGGCTGAAGCAGCACCGTCCCGGCTACCCCTGTCACAAATGCCGCCCATGCGCCCGTCCTCGTCGCCCGCTTATAATAAAGCGTACCGTAGAGAAGCGGTGTCAGAATTGCTGAAAACAATCCCCAGATATCCGCGCCGAAAAACAGGCTGTTGGACGGTGGATTTAAGGAGAGCAGAAGCGCCAGCGTTCCGCCAAGAAAGATAAAGAGCTGCGTCAGCCCCAGGATGTGGTCCTCTGTTTTCTTCCATTTTCCATACTGCGCCACCACATCGTAGGACATCATCGAGCCAATCAGAAGCAGCTGCGAGTTCGCCGTAGACATGCACGCGCCGATCACGCTGATCAGGAAAAATCCGCTGAACCGCGAGCGGATCAAATAATTAATCGCGTAGACAAAAATATCGTCTGAACCGAAGTAAGAGTGCAGATAAGGAAACAGAATCCGAAGTCCCAGACCGATCTGGGTCAGACAGAAATAAAAAAATGTCAAGAACACCAGCGACCAGATCAGGACTTTCCGCGCCGTCTCACAGCTCTTTGCCGCCACAATCCGGATCAGATACTGAGGATTCGTTGCCAGCCCCATACCCCAGCCAAAAAACATCGTGAGATACATGGTAAGGCTGTAATCCTTCATCAGATTTCCAAAACTGCCCGTCCCGCTGCCAGCCGCATTTCGGTTAAACACCTCCGCGTTCGTCAGAAATCCGCTTCCCTCTATTCCTCCGACCACGACAAAATAGACAACCACTATGCTGATCGTGAGCATGATGAGGTTGCCGCCGTCCGTCTTGGTAACCGAATTGAATCCTCCAAAGGTAGAATACAGAATAAACAGATAAACCAGAAAAATTGCAACTTTATAATCAATATTTAAGAGCGTCGCCGCCGCGATTCCAAATCCCTTGATCTGGATCACCAGATAAAAAACGTAACCGCTCGAGAGCAGCAGGGCACAGCAGGTCCGCAGGAGGCGGGAATGATAGCGATCCCCGATGAACTGCGGGATCGTGAGCAGGTCGCAGTCATAGATACGCCCGCTGATAAGATACAAGAGCCCCGCGCCGATGAACCACGGGATAACTGTCACGGCGATCACTGAGGTTCCATTTTCAAAAACATTGCCCGTATATCCCAGAATGGTCGCAGCGGACACCCAGGTTCCGACGAAGGTGCAAAACAGCCGCCAGAACCCGCATTTCCGTTCTCCGATAAAAAATTTTCCAATCGAATCGCTCTCACCGAACGATGATTTTCCTATGATCAGGATAATCAGCGAATAGACGCTGAAACAGACCAGATAATCAAATGTTCTACTCATACTTACTGATGTTCACCCTCGTAGATGGCTTCCAGCCAGCCTTCTTCCACCTCCGGCTGCCGTCTCAGCCGGTAATATCCGTAGATGCTCCCCTCTTCTCCAAACGTATCCCGCACAAATACCTGTTTCGCACCATTTCGGTATGCCTGATGGATCACGCGACGGAGCACACCGTCAAGCTCTTCCGGCTCACAGCGCTCGATCGTGAGGTAGGCAAGCCCCTTCTCCGGGACATTTCTCTGATCGAGCACATAGTGCCAGTGCTTATTTTCGCCCTCCAGGTACGGTGCCAGCTCTTTTTCGTACTCCAGACTTACGAGCGTCAGCCCGCGTGCCGGGATCGTAGGACCTGCTGCCGCCCGGTTTTTCTCCTCCAGAATCTCCTCCATCTTCTCCGGCGGGTAAACGCCCATACCGATCTTAACCAGCGTCCCGGCGATGATCCGGACCATATTGTAGAGGAAACCGCTGCCGCTGATGCGGATCGTAATCAGGTCGTCCGCCTTCGTCACGGTCAGGCTGTAGATCGTCCGCACCGTCTCCTCCGCCTGCGTCCGCACCGTACAGAAACTCTTGAAATCGTGCTCGCCGATGAGATAGGATGCCGCCTTCTGCATTTTCTCTAAATCCAGATTGAAATAGCAGAAATGGCTGTATAAGCGCTGCAGCGGCATATCGATCTTGCGGTTCAAAATCTTGTATTCATACGTTTTCACGCAGTTTACCTTGCGTGGATGAAAGGTAAGCGGCACCTCCTCCGACGCCTGGATCCGCACATCGTCCGGCAGGCGCTGGTTGAGCGCAAAGCAGATCTTATCACCCGGAATCCGGCTCTCGGTATCGAAAACAGCCACATTTCCCATCGCATGGACACCCGAATCCGTCCGGCTCGCCCCGATGACCTGGATATCCTCTTTTAAAAGAGAAGAAAGCGCCTTGTTTAACACTTCCTCGATCGTGACTCCGTTCGGCTGCAACTGCCATCCGCAGTAGGCGGTTCCATCGTAGGAGACCACCAGTTTAATTCGTCTCATGGTATCTATCCTCTAACTTCTAAACTTTCTTTTTCAAATGCGCCTTTTGAATAAAAAATGCGCCCTGACACATTCAAGCAATCACTCTTTTAAAACAAAATTCGAAGCGCGATCACGATTCCTAAATAAACCAGAAGGATCAGGTAAGTAACCCTGTCTCTTGCCTCATAATGCAGCGGCTTCATCTTGGTCCGCCCACTTCCGCCCCGGTAGCAGCGCGCCTCCATCGCCATCGCCAGATCCGTCGCGCGGCGGAACGCCGATACGAAAAGCGGTACCAGAATCGGGATCATGCTCTTTGCCCGCTGTACGAGATTACCAGATTCAAAATCAGCGCCTCTCGCCATCTGTGCCTTCATGATCTTATCCGTCTCCTCAATCAGGATCGGGATAAAACGCAGCGCGATCGACATCATCATCGAGATCTCATGCACCGGCACATGGAGACGGTTCAAGCATCCCAGACTCCGCTCCAGGCCGTCCGTGAGCTGGTTCGGGGTCGTCGTCAGCGTCATGACAGAGGAACCAATCACCAGATACATCAGGCGCAGACCCATGAAAACTGCCAGTCGCAAGCCCTCATGCGTCACTTTTAAGAACCCTATCTGGAAAATCACCCGTCCATTTGTCAGAAACAGGTTAAAGCTGATACTGATAAGTAACAGGAACACGATCGCCTTGAGTCCCCGCACGATAAATTTAAATGGTACGCGTGAGGCACGGACCACCATCGCCAGAAATACGGTCGCTACCGCATAGCAGAGCAGGTTATCCGCGAAAAATAATGAAATAATGTAGATCAGCGTTCCAAACAGCTTGGTACGCGGATCCAGCCGGTGAACCACTGATTCGACCGGATAATACTGTCCGATTGTGATATCCCGTATCATTGTTTCTCCCTCCGCTTGTTATACAGCGCCAGAATCGCCTCCCGCGCCTCTTCTACCGTCGTGATCGCGTCGTCGATCGGAATCCCGCACTCCCGAAGTCCCTGCACCACATAAGTGATCTGCGGCGCGGCAAGACCGATCGCCTCTAACTCCTTGTAATGGCGGAATACCTCCTTCGGCGTATCGTCAAACATCTTCACGCCGTCGTTCATGACCATGATGCGGTCCACGTAGCGCGCCATGTCCTCCATGCTGTGGGAAACCACCAAAATCGTCAGCCCGTGCTCCCGGTTCAGGCGCTCGATCTGACCTAAAATCTCATCGCGCCCCTGCGGATCGAGTCCCGCCGTCGGCTCGTCGAGGATCATCATCTCCGGACGCATCGCCAGTACACCCGCGATCGCGACGCGGCGTTTCTGTCCGCCGGAAAGTTCAAACGGGGACTGCTTATAAAATTTTTCATCCATGCCGACCAGCTTTAAGGCATGGCGGGCACGTTTTTCCACCGCTTCCTGCGGAAGCCCCAGATTTTTCGGTCCGAAACAGACGTCTGTAAAAATATCTGCCTCAAAGAGCTGGTACTCCGGATACTGGAACACCAGCCCCACTTTACTCCGCAGATCCTTTAATTTATAACCCTGGCTGTAAATGCTGACACCCTGATACTTAATGTCGCCGCTGGTCGGCTTGATCAGACCGTTTAAATGCTGGATCAGGGTCGATTTTCCCGATCCGGTATGACCAATCAGACCGACAAATTCGCCGTCCTGAATCTCAAAACTTACGTGCTTTAATGCCTGGCGCTCTAACGCCGTGCCCTCGCCGTAGGTGTAGCACAAATCTTCTACCTGTATTGCCATCTCTATTCCTCTTTCAAAAGCGGTACCAGTGCATCCAGAAGCTCCGATTTACGAAGGATTCCATCTGGAAGCGGAATTCCCTTTTTCTGCAGCTCCCACGCAAGCTCCGTCACCTGCGGCACATCCATCCGGTATTGTTTTAGTTCCTCCACGCGGGAGAAAATCTCCTTCGGCGTGCCGTCCATCACGATATGACCGTCATCCATGACGATCACGCGGTCTGCATCGACCACCTCTTCCATATAATGGGTGATCAGCACCATCGTGATTCCTTCCGCCCGGTTTAACTCATGGACGGTGCGGATAACCTCCTTGCGTCCGTTCGGATCGAGCATCGCCGTCGGCTCATCGAGCACGATACATTCTGGTTTCATCGCCATGACGCCCGCGATCGCCACACGCTGCTTCTGTCCGCCGGACAGATGGTTCGGGGACTGCTTGCGGTACATCGTCATCCCGACTGCCTTTAAGCTCTCATCCACTCGCTTCCAGATCTCCTCGGTCGGAACTCCGATATTTTCCGGACCGAATCCGACGTCCTCTTCCACTATATTTCCTATGATCTGGTTATCCGGGTTCTGAAAGACCATGCCCGCATTTTTGCGGATATCCCACAGATGCGCCTCGTCCCTTGTATCCATCTCCGATACAAAAAGCGTACCGTCGGTCGGGCTCAAAATGCCATTGATCTGCTTGGCAAATGTGGACTTGCCGGAACCATTGTGTCCCAGGATCGCCACAAAGCTACCTTTCTCAATCTCCAGATTCACATGATCCAGGGCGCGCTTTACTTCCTCTACCTGCCCCTCTTCATCGCGTCTTATATAATCAAATACAAGATTGACCGCTTTTATGATATTCATGTATTTTTCCTCCACAGTATGTCCGCCTGACCGGACATTACCGTTCATTGTAGAAGAATTTTCCCCGGTAGTCAAGCGGTTGTTCCGAATTGTTATCCTTTTTTAAAAATAAGTTTACTTTTTGTCTACCCGCCCCAGGTACAGACTACCTATTTGATCGCATATTCCGCGTAAATCTCAAAGAAATCCGCGTCATTTTTCTCGAACTCGGAGGTCAGATCCAGACTGTCCCAGAGCCCGCTGCTGTAAGAAACGGAGATCGTATTGCTGAACCGGTCGTAGATCTCCTGAAAGGCGCGTTTTTTCCGCTCCTCGTAGATGCGCTCCTTGCGCGCCGCCGTCTCGTCCTCGTCGTAATCGTCCGTACATTTGAGCACATAGTACGCGTCGTCCGCATGGATCACCTGGCTGACTGCGCCCTCGGCAAGGGAAAATGCCTCTTTCTCATAGGCATCCGACTCATCGCCGCGCCCCAGCACCCGGTCACTCACCGTCAACCCCGCCTCCTCGGCACAGGACTGGAAATCGGCATCTTCCTGCGATGCCGCCCGCTGGAAGGCGTCTGCCTCGCTCTCATCCGATGTCTTTATCTGACTGACATGGATCACCTTTGCCTCACTGTCGCTGACCTCCAGCGCCACATTGTCCGTGAGCTGTCCCGCCAGCTTCTCCGCCAGACCATAATCCTCATAGATATGCTGGACGTCCGCCTCCGTTACGCCCATCGAGTCAATCGCCGACTGCGGCAGACGCCCAAAATACTCGGCTGCTGCCCGGTCCATCGCCGCCCGTTCCTCTGAAGTCAGGGAAATCCCCCGGTCGGCTGCCAGCAGGTTCATGATTTTCAGCTCATCCATAAACGAACGGATCTGTTTTTTTAGATACGTTTCAAAATCATCGCCCTTTTCTCCAACTGAAACGCCCCAGATCTGATCCGTACAGACCTCCTCATAGCGTTTTTTCTCCGTCATGGCGATCACCATCACTTCCGCGCGGGAATAACCTTTTTCATTCTTCTTTCCCACCACGATCGTGCTGCCGTCCGAGCCGCATCCAGTCAAAAGCCCCAGGCTGAGCGCCAGCCCCGCAAGCAGGGCACACGCCACCCGGTGGATATGGTTTGTCTTCCTTTTCTGTTTCTGCATGGATACTCCCTTTCTCCTGCATATTTTAGCAATTCCTGTCACATATTCTCTCTGAGCGGCTGATTTATCTCAGTCGAGAAGACTCCCACCTCAGACCGTATGCTTGAGCAGATCTTCTATCTTCTCCGGGCAGATCCGCTTCAATTCCTGATAGAGTCTTCCGACCGGCAGCCCCATCACATTCGTGTAAGAACCGTCGATTCCGCGGATATGCGCGGCAAAGCTTCCCTGAATGCCGTATGCGCCCGCCTTGTCCATCGACTCGCCGCAGTCTACATACGCCTCGATCTCCGCATCGCTCA
>UMJH01062395.1_pt1 | contig 11946 bp, 9 predicted proteins | sample 1966011 | NCBI WGS metagenome assembly UMJH01 (sample SAMEA4836146, study PRJEB28245) | human gut metagenome | biome: gut microbiome; material: fecal sample | place: Denmark | collected 2008 | reverse complement strand
ATGCTGATAGCTATGTTTGTTATCATGTATTTCTTTATGATTCGCCCTCAAAATAAGAAGCAGAAAGAAATTGCTAATTTCCGTAAATCTCTTCAGGTAAACCAGTCGGTAATTACTGCAGGTGGTATCCATGGTACAATCAAAGAGATTACTGATGATTATATAGTACTTGAAATCGCTTCTAACGTGAAGATTAAAATAGATAAGAATTCTATTTTTGCTGATGCTTCGGCTGCCGGCAATCAGTCTAAATAATCTTTAGTAAACAAATACCCTATGCTTGATCGTAGGAAATTAAGATATACATATTTAAGACTATCCAAGAGAATTAAGGATTTCCTGCTTAGTGATAAAAGCAGGGAGTTCTTAATTTTTTTATTTTTTTTCCTGATAGCCGGTGGATTTTGGCTGATTCAGACTCTTAATAATGACTATGAAGCGGAATTCTCTATCCCGGTGAGGATGAAGGATGTCCCTAATAATATTGTGCTCACTTCGGAACCTCCTTCCGAACTTCGCGTCCGGGTAAAAGATAAAGGAACAGTGCTTCTCAATTATATGTTGGGGAAGAGTTTCTTTCCGGTAAATCTGAGTTTCCCTGACTATAAAGGGCAAAATAATCACGTGAAAATCTTTGCCTCTGAGTTTGAAAAGAAGATACTCAGTCAATTGAATGCTTCTTCTAAGATACTTTCAATAAAACCTGATACGTTAGATTATATCTATTCGACAGGCAAGTCCAAATTAGTACCCGTTCATTTTCAAGGAAAAGTGACTGCAGGGCTTCAATATTATGTTTCTGATACCATTTGCAGTCCGGATTCCGTATTGGTATATGCTCCGGCCGGAATTTTGGATACTATAACAACCGCTTATACTCAAGAGGTAAATCTTGAAAATATATCGGATACGATTCGGCAACGGGTTGCCTTGGATAATAAAAAAGGAGTGAAGTTTGTTCCCGCCTCGGTTGAACTGACTTTCCCTGTTGATATTTATACTGAGAAAACCGTGGAGGTGCCGTTGCGTGGGATTAACTTCCCGGCAGATAAAGTGCTCCGTGCTTTTCCATCGAAGGTTCAAATTACTTTTCAAGTGGGTTTAAAGCGTTTTCGTAGCATTAAAGCCAGTGATTTTGTGATTAATGTTTCTTATGAGGAACTGCTAAAATTAGGATCGGATAAATATACGGTGAAGTTGAAGTCGGCTCCCCGTGGAATCAATCAAATCCGTATTGTACCCGAGCAAGTTGATTTTCTGATAGAACAAGTTTCTTCCGATGGCTATTAAAATAGGTATTACCGGCGGTATCGGTAGTGGAAAAAGTATAGTTTCCAGATTGCTGGAGATTATGGGAATCCCCGTTTATATTTCCGATATTGAGGCGAAGCGTATCACTCATACGAATGACGTGATACGTCGGGAACTTTGCGCCTTGGTCGGACAGGATGTTTTCCTGAATGGAAAATTGAATCGTCCTTTATTAGCATCTTATACATTTGGAAGCCCCGAACATGCGAAAAAAGTGAATGCTGTCATTCATCCGCAGGTGAAAGAAGACTTCAGGCGATGGGTGAAAGGGAAAGGTGATATAGCTATGGTCGGTATGGAATCTGCCATCCTTCTGGAAGCAGGCTTTAAGCAGGAAGTAGACTTTGTAGTAATGGTATATGCACCGTTGGAGGTGAGAGTGGAACGAGCAATTAGGCGTGACCGTTCTTCAAGGGAATTGATAATGAAACGTATCGAAGCGCAAATGAGCGATGAGGTAAAGCGGAGTCATGCTGATTTTGTAATCGTGAATGACGATGAAACCCCTTTAATTCCGCAGGTTTTGAAGTTTATTTCTTTGCTATCTAAAAATAATCATTACCTTTGCTCCGCAAAAAAATAATTTAATAAATAAAAGAATATATACTATGTTGAAGACTATCCTGTCTATCTCCGGTAAACCGGGATTGTACAAACTAATTTCGCAAGGAAAAAATATGTTGATTGTTGAATCAATCAGTGCAGATAAAAAACGTTTCCCCGCTTATGGTAATGAGAAAATTATCTCTTTGGCAGATATAGCAATGTATACAGATGATGCTGAAGTACCTTTGTATGATGTGCTGGAAGCTATGAAGAAAAAAGAAAATACTGCAGTCACCTCCATTGACCCTAAAAAAGCTACTCCGGAGCAGTTACGCGAGTATTTAGGGGAGGTATTGCCTAACTTTGATCGTGAAAGAGTATACGTTGCGGATATTAAGAAATTGATTTCCTGGTATAACATCTTAATTTCGAATGGAATTACAGAATTTAAATCAGAGCCGGAAGCTGAAGAAGAGGTTGCGACTGATGAAAAATAAGTCATGAAACATTGATGGCTTAGATGTATAAATGTAATAAGGAAAGCGTGACAATGTTGCAAGTTGTCACGCTTTTTTGTGTTTTTATATGTCTGCGTAATTAAAGGATCCCCTTTAGTGTTCTTTAAGCAATCTTATGTTTGCATGAATATTTTATTGTTTATATAGTAAATAAACGTAGTTTTTCTCTATCTTTGTGACTGCTAATATACGCACAAAATATGGATGTAATAACAAATAAAGAGGTAAACGTTTATCTTGATAATGAAAAAGGAACATTGTGCTTAACAGGAATGTTGGTAGGTACAATGGTATTTTTATATGATTCGCAGGGGGAGCTGAAAGAGAAACATAGATTTGCCTTGCCTTCACTCACTTTGGAGATATCCAGAAAAGGTACTTATGTCTTAGTCATGAGCCATCCTAATTGTCAGCCGGAAGTAAGAAGAATTATATATTCAGGAATATAAAAAGCCGATATGCTCACTTGAGAACATACCGGCTATCCTTATAACAACTAACTATAATTTAGTTTCTGAACACTAATCCGTCTCCGTTTGAGTCAACAATGATTGCTTTGCTTCTGTCGACTTCCTGAGACAATAACTTTTTCGACAGATCGTTCAGTAAATAACGCTGGATAGCTCTTTTTACTGGACGGGCTCCAAATTCAGGATCATATCCTACTTGGGATAAGAAACTCAAAGCAGCATCTGTCATTTCCAGTTCAACTCCGTTTTCTGCAAGCATCTTTTGTACACCTTTGATTTGTAAGAGTACAATTTGCCTGATTTCAGTTTCCGTCAGCGGCAGGAACATGATTGTTTCATCAATACGATTTAGGAATTCCGGACGAATGGTTTTCTTTAGCATATTCATCACTTCCTTCTTCGTTTCTTCGATAACTTCTTCCTTATTCGAACCGCTCAGTTTCTCCATCTGACTTTGTATATAAGAACTTCCCATATTTGAAGTCATGATGATGATGGTGTTTTTGAAGTTGACTACTCTTCCTTTGTTGTCAGTGAGTCGTCCGTCATCCAGTACTTGCAACAGGATATTGAAAACATCCGGATGCGCTTTTTCTATTTCGTCAAACAAAACAACTGAGTAAGGTTTCCGGCGAATGGCTTCTGTCAGCTGGCCACCTTCATCGTATCCAACGTATCCCGGAGGTGCTCCGACCAAACGAGAAACACTATGCTTTTCTTGATACTCGCTCATATCTATACGCGTCATCATCGATTCATCGTCAAAGAGGAATTCCGCCAATGCCTTTGCCAGTTCAGTTTTACCGACACCGGTCGTTCCAAGGAAAATAAAAGAACCGATCGGGCGTTTGGGATCCTGTAATCCGGCACGGCTACGACGTACGGCATCTGCAACCGCTTCAATTGCTTCGTCCTGTCCAATCACTCGTTGATGGAGTTCGTCTTCCAGATGCAATAATTTATCTTTCTCACTTTGCATCATCTTGCTGACAGGGATGCCCGTCCAGCGTGAAACAACGTCAGCGATGTCTTCAGCATCCACTTCTTCTTTGATCATGGCTTTATCGCCTTGCATACCACGAAGTTTCTCCTGCGTATCTTCTATCTCTTTGTCCAGAGCCTGAAGCTTTCCGTAACGGATTTCGGCGACTTTTCCATAGTCTCCTTCACGTTCTGCTTTCTCTGCTTCGAACTTCAGATTCTCGATTTCCACTTTGTTTTGCTGGATTTTATCCATCAGCGTTTTTTCACTTTGCCATTTAGCTTTGAAGGACTTTTCAGCTTCTTTTAGTTCGGCCAGTTCTTTGCCGATAATTTCCAGTTTCGGCTTATCATTTTCACGCTTAATGGCTTCACGTTCGATTTCTAACTGTTTGATCTTACGTGAGATTTCATCCAACTCTTCCGGAACGGAATCTACTTCCATACGTAGTTTGGCTGCTGCTTCATCCATCAGGTCGATTGCTTTGTCCGGCAAGAAACGGTCAGTGATGTAACGGCTACTCAGTTCTACAGCTGCTATGATGGCATCGTCTTTGATACGTACATGATGATGGTTCTCGTAGCGTTCTTTCAATCCACGAAGGATGGAAATGGTACTCAGAGTATCCGGTTCATCTACCTGTACAATCTGGAAACGACGTTCCAATGCTTTGTCTTTTTCGAAATACTTCTGATATTCATCGAGAGTAGTTGCACCGATCGAACGTAGTTCTCCACGTGCCAATGCCGGTTTCAGAATATTTGCAGCATCCATTGCTCCTTCGCCTTTGCCGGCGCCTACCAGTGTATGAATCTCATCAATAAACAAGATTATATCACCTTCTGATTTCTTAACCTCATTGACAACTGATTTTAGTCGTTCTTCGAATTCTCCTTTATATTTTGCTCCTGCAACCAATGCTCCCATATCGAGAGAGTAGACCTGTTTGTTTTTCAGGTTTTCGGGTACGTCTCCCCGGAGGATACGATGTGCCAATCCTTCTACGATAGCTGTCTTACCTGTACCCGGTTCACCAATCAGAATCGGATTGTTCTTAGTTCTACGGCTTAATATTTGCAGTACCCGTCGGATTTCCTCGTCACGTCCGATTACAGGATCCAGCTTGCCGCTGCGGGCGGCTTCGTTCAGATTGATAGCGTATTTCTCCAATGACTGATAGTTGTCTTCACTGGATTGAGAAGTAACTTTTTCTCCTTTTCTGAGTTCATTGATAGCGTTACGCAATTCTTTTTCCGTCATTCCGGCATCTTTCAAGATGGTGGATACGGTACTTTTCACAGTTAGCAAAGCCAGCAGAATATGTTCCAATGAAACAAATTCATCTCCCATTTCTTTAGAATACTGGGTTGCCTTCTGCAATACTTCATTAGATTCTCTACTTAGGTAAGGTTCTCCTCCGGATACTTTAGGCAAAGAATCGATCTGTTTGTCAACGACTAGGGCTACCTGTTGCCCGTTCATTCCTAATTTTTGGAAGATGAAGTTAGTCACATTTTCGCCTACCTTCATTACTCCATGTAGGATATGAGCAGGTTCAATCGCCTGTTGTCCCCGACTTTGTACGAGATTTACGGCCTCCTGTACCGCTTCTTGAGATTTGATGGTAAAATTGTTAAAGTTCATATGTTTGTTCTCCTTTCTTTTTTCATGATTTTAATAACACTTGAAAGGGCTCAAAAGATTTGCCAAGTAGAAAAATATGACAAAATAGCATGATAATAAGAGAGTTAGAAGACAAAATGACGTTTTTCATCTGAATGATACTGACGAATTTGCCGCGAAATGAAGTGAATAAATGAAAGTATTGTAGTATCTTTATCCGCTGTAATCATATTATAAATAAGGTATGAATGATAAACCTCAAATAAAACTGTCTGAAACAGTAGTGTTGATTGATGCTGCTTTCTTGAATTTTGTAATTACAGATATGAAAGGTTACTTTGAAGAGACTTTGCGACGTTCTTTACAGGATATCGACCTTTCTATGTTGACCACTTATCTGACTCTGGATGCCGGAATCACGGAAGGGAAAAATGAAATACAATTTCTTTTTGTTTACGATAAAGAGTCCGATCAGCTTGTACATTGCCATCCTTCCGATTTGGTGAAGGAGTTGAATGGAGTCGCTTTTCAGAGTCCTTATGGTGAATATTCATTTGCAAGTGTTCCTTCGGAAGGGATGGTTTCACGCGAAGATTTGTTTTTGGATTTATTGTCTATCGTTGCTGATTCGGCTGATGTGAAAAGGATGATTGTCGTTTCTTTCAATGAAGAATATGGAAAGAAAGTATCCGATGCGTTGCATGAAGTGAAAGGCAAGGAGATTATCCAGTTTCGTATGAATGAGCCTGAAGTGCAGGTAGAGTATAAGTGGGATATGTTGGCATTTCCTGTTATGCAGGCATTAGGAATCAGAGCTGAAGAACTATAGTCCTTGTGTTTAATTCTTGATTTTGAATTTTAATCCTCAAATAAAAAGGTGTCTGATTTTCGTTTAAAAGTATTTCAGAGCGTAGCGAAGAATCTGAGTTTTACAAAGGCTTCGCAAGAATTGTTTGTCAGCCAGCCTGCTATCACTAAGCATATTCAGGAATTGGAGACTTATTATCAGGCTCGTTTGTTCGAACGTCAGGGGAGTAAAATCTCATTGACTGTTGCCGGTGAATTACTGCTGAAGCATAGCGAAAAGATTTTAGATGATTACAAGCGGCTTGAATATGAAATGCATTTGTTGCATAACGAGTATATTGGAGAGTTGAAACTGGGAGCTAGCACGACGATTGCTCAATATGTTCTGCCCCCTTTATTGGCTCATTTTATTGCGAAGTTTCCACAAGTCAATCTTTCCGTCCTTAATGGAAACTCTCGGGGAGTGGAGGTCGCTTTGCAAGAACACCGGATTGAATTGGGATTGGTGGAAGGTATTTTTCGTTTACCTAATCTGAAATATACTTTGTTTTTGCAAGATGAACTTGTTGCGGTAGTGCATGTGAACAGTAAACTAAATATTCAGGAGGAGATAACACCTGCAGAATTGCCGGATATCCCTTTGGTTTTGCGTGAAAGAGGTTCGGGGACGTTGGATGTATTTGAACGAGCCCTGTCGCAACACAATCTGAAGCTGTCTTCTTTGAATGTTCTGATGTATCTTGGTGGTACGGAGAGTATCAAGCTCTTTTTGGAACATACTGATTGTATGGGAATTGTTTCTATCCGGTCGGTGCATAAAGAACTTGTGGCCGGCATTTTACGGGTAGTTGAGATAAAAGGGATGCCAATGTTGCGCGAATTTAATTTTGTGCAGCTACAAGGGCAGGAGGGAGGATTATCTCAAGTTTTTATGCGCTTTGCGGGGCATCATAGCAAGAACTTGTAGGTCAGACTTCTTCCATACGAACCATCTCCCAACCGCAGAACTGTATTACGATGCAGTGAAGTTGCGTGCCTTGGCATAATAGACGGACTTTCGGACTTGCGGCATAACCATGAATTTGAGCCACCGCTTCTTCCCATTGTTCGGCAGACTGGGCATCAAACTTTTCTTTAGGCAGATATTTTAGTTCTACTATATAGCTGTGTGCAATTTCTGCATAGCGTTGCAGGTCAGGCATGAGAAACATGTCGCAAAAGCCATGGCTCAACTCTACCTCAGGTGTCGTCAAGTAATATGCATTGACGCTAAGATAGGCAGTGAAGAATCCTTGAATATTGCGTTCTCCTTCAATGCTGCTACGCACGGAAGAATTCTCTTTATAAGCTTTGGCTATAAATTCCAATGCAGGTCGCCATTCACCGTCAAATGCCATGTTATTGAAGAGTATCTCTATATCTATCAGATTGATATAGTGATGGCTCTGATATTCTTCTAAGATATATTCATAATATTGTTTTCGGACATTTGTATTAGGGATTCCTAAGATAGTCAGATTTCCACGTGTTCCGATGATAGTCAACATGCCATAGTAAAAAAGCAGGCTGGGAAATATTTCCGGATTCGTAATCTGGTCTGCGGAAAAAGACTGGAATAGGTTAGTGATGATTTTTCCTTCTTCGGCAATGCGTTTGATAACGCCTTTGCGATTGCCGTCAAGACGATCCAGTTGGATGAGTTTTTTCATCTTGTTATAATCCGTTCGGGTATTAGGGTCAATCATCTGTTCGGGAGATGCTCCCAACTGAATCCGATTCCGAAGGTAGTAAAGTACCATATCGCAGTTGAACATTTTGGGATCAGAACTCAGGCTTTGACGTGCAAAACAATAATTGTCATACCACGGCTTCATTTCCAGAATCATTTCTTCAATATCTCCATGCAGTTGCCCTGTTTCCTTGTAATATTGGAACATAGTGCGCACATCTTTTTCAGAAAATCCTAGCATCTGGTTAAATACCGGACTGGTACTGATGTTCCAACCGATATTATAACCGCTCGACAAGTCGTCTAGCGTTACGGGACTGACACCGATCATAAAGATACGGTCGAACATTCCTTTATAGTTTTTGAAGGCATCACGGTAGAAGCCGCTTGCGTGGGTGATGGCACGATATATTTCGTTGCCTTTTTCATTGAGGACGACATTGGTGAAGTTATCGTATTCATCTATAATAAGATATAGGGGATAACCTAATCTTCTGGCTTCGTCATCAAGGATGTGAAGTTTATCAATTCCTTTATCCGCAGCACTGAAACGTTCTATGAATTCATCTGTGTAATATTCACGATATCGGTTGAGAAAACCGTCTAGCTGCACAGCGCTGTAAGAATCAAATCTTTGTGGCAGTTCATCAATATTGCCACCGATTTTGGAAAAGTCAAGATAAAGTATTTGGTATTTGCCTTGGAGCGGAGTTGCATGCTGACCGATCCAGAGATTGCCGAAGAGTTGCTGGAACTTATCTTTTTGTGAAAGGTCATAGTATGACCGAACCATACTAAGCAGTAGACTCTTGCCGAAACGTCGAGGACGAATGAATATCAGGTAGTTGGCTTGATCTTCCAATAAGGGGATATACATTGTTTTGTCCACGTAATAGCAGTTTTGCATGATTACGTCCTCAAAGTTGGACATGCCATATGGTATCTTTTTCACTGTTTCCATAACTATAAAGTTTGCTGCTTTTTGTTTTTCAGATCCTAGCTCCTCAAACAATCAAAAATCAAAGATAGTTCTTTTAAGATGATTATTCCATTTTTGTGCGTTTATTTTCCAATTTGATCATAACCGCTGCTTTTTCATTCGAATCTAACCTTCTACAGAAAAAGAAAAAAAGATTTTATCTCTCATTACTCTCATTGTTTTTTATTAAATATCAGATAATAAGATTCTTATCGAATGAGAGATACTTCTCCGAGAACCTATCTCTCATCATTTTATAGTGAAAATACGCCTGAACACTGTTATCTCTCATTCGTTTTTAGTTATCTCTCATCTATTTCCAGAGTATCTCTCATCATATATTGCTTTTTATTCAGTGGCAACTTTCTTCTTTACATAGACTCTGTGCGAACCTCTTCCCGCAATATCAATACCGGATTCCGGAAGATCAGCCCATTGTTTCAGTTCTTTAGTAGCAGCTGTCTGAAGCAGTCCGGTTAGTCTCTGGTAATTCCGTACAGTCAGGAAAGCGTGTTCGTCGAGAAATTTCAGGGCTAATGTCAGCCGTTGCTCCGGTGTGAACTTGTTAGAGGAGCGTTGTGGTTTCCATGGAGCTCTTTCCAGCCGGCATCTTTCATTAATGTTTCTGATCATCGTTCTGTCTGCCCGAAAATTCACTCCTCCTACGCAGATGCTTTGTGCGTTTCGGTGTTTGGCGCCTTCTTCCGCCTCTTCCCGTTCTTTGTCTCTGCATAGGGCGAGTGAGGGGGTAAAAGTCCCTATTCCGTCTATTTTCACAGAGCGTCCTTCCGCCATCAGATGCGCCATTTCTATGGCGGTCTGGAGCAATACGCCTTCTATGTCTCCGGCACTGAAGCCGCTGACGTCTCCTACTCGTTGCGCCAACTCTTTTATACTTGCATTGTCTATCCGTGCAAACTTGGGATAAGTAATTCTTTTGCCCGTTTTCTGAATGTCGGGCATCTCTTCCATAATGTATCGTGCCATACTGTCTTGGTCCTAAAGTATTAATAGATAAGTTCTTTGGTATTAGAGGTAAAGTTTCTTTCTTCTAATACTAAAGTTCTTACTGGTTAATTATAAACTATAATTAATGCTTTTGTTTTTATAAATGCAAGTTGCGTTTTTAAAGTTGCAACTTTCATTTGTATAATTGGAATTTGCATTTATAGTTTACTATTAAACAAAGGTAACTTATCTTCTTGATAAAAGCAAGTTTACTACTAATAAAGAATAATTTATTTGTTAATAGATTGGGGGATAAGTAATAGAAGACTGAAATATGGTTAGATAGCGAAAGAATGAAGTCTATAAATACAGGTTTTATAGTTTAAAATCAAAAATATAAGAAGAATTCTTTTAGTATTTTTGCGCTTATAGATAATCTTTTATATTTTTGCGAATGAAGTCTATGGTGATAGTCTTCAAAGTTTTATAAAAGAAAAAATTGTAAGAAGCGTTGTGCTTCATTCTTGTTTCTGAAAACCTGAGAAACTTTCAAAACGTACAAGAATGGCATAGGCGATTCTCGCGTCGTATAGGCGTGGGTCTGCTGTCTATTCATTTGTACGTTTGGGTTTTCTCAGGACCTTCAGAAATAAATGATAACACGCAGTTCCGCGCTTCTTTTATTATAAAAAATCTTTCAAGGGACTGGGGAGATAAAAAAGAATACTTATGATGAATGTGATTTGTCCAGAATGTGGCACAGAGCTAAAAATGCGAAAGATTAGAGATGAGTTCTCTGCAACATTCTATTGTCCTTATTGCAATAAAGAACTTGAAATCTTGTTTGATGAGAAAACTTTTCCCTCAAATATCAAATCATTCAATTGGGGAGCTTTTGCATTATGGCCTATTTGGGGCTTTTGGAATGGAATGCCGTATTTGTTTTTTGTTAATTTGTCTTTAAATTCCTTTTCCTGTATTTTGCTTACTATTGGATTGTCCTTTTATTATGGTTTTCGTGGTAATAGATTATCATGGAATAAAAAGAAATGGTCATCAATAGATAATTTTGAACGATATCAAAGTGAATGGGAGTGGGCTGGAAAGATTTATACTGGTGTAGCTATATTGGCTTTAGGTTATTTGTTAACAAGTGATGTGTTTTAATTTATACTTTATGATATGGTAAAACATTTTATTCTATTAATGATTATACTAATCACGCTGACTTCATGCGAAATTACTTATTTTAGATTTAAGGAGATGATTAGAAATAGTGAATATACATCTATTACTGATAGCTCTGTTGTAAATATAGACGTAATTAATGAACGAATTAAATCTTATTGTTCATTGTTGAGTGCGTTGAGGGAGGTAGATGTTGATGAAAATAAATTTATTCAACTGTGTGGGGCTTATATGCAATTGTGGGCCGAGTATGCAAATGATCCCAATTTAGTTAAAATGCCTGAGAATATAGTTGGATTGATCTACACAGAGGCTGTTGAGAATAGTTCAAAAGTAAATGGTGATAAAATATCAAATTTGAATTTATATAAGGATGAAAGTGGGTCTTATCAAGCTAAAGGTTGGAGAACGCTATCTTTTACTAATGGATTTTCATTCTCATTTCCTCCTACAATGGAAATACAAGATGAAAAATATAGAAAGTATGCTGAACAAATCAGTGGAGTTATGAATACGAGTACAATTGTAATACAACAAAAAGGGCTAAATTCTCAACATAAAGGAGGCTTTGAAAAATATGCCCGTATTATGTTTCATGTAGAATCTGGAGATTATGCAGATTTTGAAAATTTGATTGATTTTTCTTTGGAAGAAAAACGAGAGTTAGACAAAATATTGCGTGAACAAGTAATACAAGAATTAAAATTAAATGGAAAACAATTTGATAAAGAAAATCAATTAATGAAATGGTATCCTATATCGTTTGGGGAGACGCCAGATAATCAATCTTATATTAAGATTAAATATATACGTGCATACGTAGATAAGCCGCAAGTATTAGTTTC
>UMJH01004743.1_pt1 | contig 11963 bp, 9 predicted proteins | sample 1966011 | NCBI WGS metagenome assembly UMJH01 (sample SAMEA4836146, study PRJEB28245) | human gut metagenome | biome: gut microbiome; material: fecal sample | place: Denmark | collected 2008 | reverse complement strand
GGCGACAAGCCCGCAGGCTCCGCTCCTGCGGCTGACGGTACTGTGGGCGGCGGCGTGATCACCGCCGGCTCTGCCTACACCACCACCAACTTCGATCCTTCCAGCACCTCTTCTGCTCTCGCCTGCGGCACCAACTGGCATGTCGTCGAGGGTCTGTATGGCCTCGACTTCCACGACTACAGCGTCTTCAACGAGCTGGCTGCCGACGATCCCAAGCAGGTCGACGACACCACCTACGAGATCACCCTGCGCAAGGACGCCAAGTTCTCCGACGGCACCCCGGTGACCGCCAACGACGTCGCCGACTCCTTCCTGCGCTCCACCGCCGAGGGCAACATCTACATCCCGATGCTCGCCCCCATCGCCTCCGTTGAGGCCAAGGACGACACCACCGTCACCGTCAAGACGACCGTGCCGAACTTCTCCCTGCTGAAGGAGCGCCTCGCCATCGTCCGCGTCGTTCCCGCCTCCTCCACCAAGGAGGACATGACCGCCAAGCCCGTCGGCTCCGGCCCCTGGATGTACGACGTCATCGATGACTCCAAGGTCGAGATGGTCCCGAACCCGGAGTACAACGGCGATCACCCCGCCAAGGACGAGAAGCTGCACATCGACATCCTCGTCGACCCGACCGCCCGCGTTCAGGCCCAGCAGGAGGGCACCACGCTCGTCATGGAGATGGTTACCGCCGACGCCGTCGACCAGCTTCAGAACGCCGGCTGCCAGATGGATACCGTTGACGGCTTCGGCACCCGCTTCATGCTCTTCAACACCCAGAAGGCTCCGTGGGACAACGTCAAGGCCCGCCAGGCCGTCATGTTCGCTCTCGATTACGAGAAGATGATCGAGAACGCCTTCGCCGGTCTCGCCACCGCCCCCACCTGCTACCTGCCCAAGTCCTACACCAACTACAACGAGGCTTCCGTCGTCTACAAGCACGACGTCGAGAAGGCCAAGAAGCTCCTGGAGGAGGCCGGCGTGACCGGTGGCTCCATCAAGCTCCTCACCACCGACAACGAGCAGGTCAAGAGCATGTCCGTCCAGGTTCAGCAGGACCTCAAGGAGCTCGGCTTCGACGCTGAGATCGTGACCCGCACCACCGCCGACACCTACGCCGACATCGACGCCGGCGGCGACTTCGACCTCCTGCTCGCCCCTGGCGATCCTTCCTGCTTCGGCGCCGACCCCGACCTGCTGATGAACTGGTGGTACGGTGACAACGCCTGGATGAAGGTCCGCGCTCGCTGGAGCGAGTCCGCTGAGTGGAAGGAGCTCACCGAGCTCATGGCCTCCGCTCTTGGCCAGACCGGTGACGATCAGCAGAAGACTTGGAACAAGTGCTTCGACATGATCGCCGAGCAGGCCGTCCTGTACCCGGTGCTCCAGGTCAAGACCGTGACCGCCTCTTGGCGCGACACCCCCAACGGCGAGGGCGTCCGCATCGACGGCTTCAAGGGCATCGGTACCACCGGCATGTCCTTCATCGATTGCGCCACGGTTACCGAGTAACATCGGCGTAAACACTTGCATCCGCTCCGTCCGCTTGGACGCGAATAGGATATAAGAGCGTGGGGGGCTCGGGTGACGTGTTCTACCCGGGCCCCCCACAAGGCTTTTGGAATGTAGAGGGGGAAGAAGTGAATAACCTTTTGCGCCTTATCGGACGACGCCTCGTCGCGTTGCCCATCATGGCACTGGGTGTCACGCTGCTTGTGTTCGGCCTTATGTCGTTCACCGATCCGAGTATCCCTGCCCGCAACGCCCTTGGAGAGGGTGCCTCGCAGGAAGCGATCGAGCAGTACATGGAAGATCAGGGCCTGAATGACCCGCTGCCCGAGCGGTACGTCAACTACATTGGCGGCCTGCTCCACGGTGACCTCGGCACGTATGGTGCCGGCCGCACGCCTGTCGTCGACCGTATCGCCACTGCCCTACCCGTCACGATGCAGCTGACGTTCATCGGCCTCATCATCGGCGCGATCGTCTCGTTCGTGCTGGGCGTCATCGCCGCCTTGTATCGCGATAAGTGGCCCGATCAGCTGATTCGCGTGTTCTCCATCGCGGGAATCGCGACGCCGTCCTTCTGGTTCGCCGTCTTGCTGATCTTGCTGTTCTCTTCGTATATGGGTGTGCTGCCCGCGTCCGGTCCGCTGCCGCACTTCACCGCGAACCCCGGTGGGTATATGGCCCGCATGCTCATGCCTGCCATCGCCCTTGCGTTCCCGCTCACGGGCCAGATGACCCGTATCGTGCGTACGGCCATGGTCGAGGAGCTCGATAAGGACTACGTCCGCACTGCGCGCGGCGGCGGTCTGCCCGAGTTCGTCGTCATCGCCCGCAACGTGCTGCGCAACGCGCTGATCACGCCCGTCACCACGCTCGGCCTGAAGATCGGTTACCTCATGGGCGGCGCCGTCGTCATCGAGGTCATCTTCAACCTGCCCGGCATGGGCACGGCCATTCTCGCCGGCATCACCGGCGGCGAGACGATGCTCGTCCAGGGTGTCGTCATCGTCGTGGCCCTGGCCTTCGTCATCATCAACATCGTGGTCGACATGCTGTACCTGCTCATCAACCCGCGCATTAGGACGGTGTAGGCCATGGTTAAGATTCGTGAAGAGCAAACTGCCAAGCTCGAGGAAGCTGCTTCCAAGGGCATGAAGTTCGGCGGTTTCAAGAACATGAGGATGAGCAGCAAGATCTCCCTCGTCCTCCTTATCCTGGTGGCGCTTACCGCGATCTTGGCTCCCTTGATCGCCCCGCATGATCCGCTTGAGATCTTCACCGCCCGTCAGGCTCCCGGTAACGGCTTTTTGTTCGGTACCGACGACAAGGGTCGCGACATTCTCTCCCGTATGCTCTACGGTGGCCGCTACTCCTTGGTGATCGGCTTTGGTGCGACCCTGTTCGCTCTGTTCTTCGGCTCGATCGTCGGCGCCATCGCCGCGGTCGCCCGCAAGAGCGTCTCTGAGGTCATCATGCGCGTCCTGGACATCATCATGTCCGTCCCGGGCATCGCCCTGGCCGCCGTCCTCGTGCTGATCCTCGGCAATTCGGTTCCGGCCATCATCTTCTCCATCGGCTTCATGTACACGCCGCAGATCGCGCGTATCGTCCGTGCGAACATCGTGTCTGAGTATGGTGAGGACTATGTCCGTGCCGTCATCGTTTCCGGTGCCCAGGCTCCGTGGATCCTCATCAAGCACGTCCTGCGCAACTGCATCGCGCCCATCATGGTCTTCACCGTGACCCTCGTGGCCGATGCCATCATCTTCGAGGCCTCTCTGACCTTCATCGGCGCCGGCATCACCGAGCCCACCGCCACCTGGGGCAACATTCTCGCCGACGCTCGCGGCGGCGTGCTCGCCGGTCGTTGGTGGCAGGCCCTGTTCCCGGGCATCGCCATCATGGTCACCTGCCTTGCGCTGAACATCCTCTCCGAGGGCCTCACCGACGCCATGGCCGCCAAGCCCGGCGCCATGGTCGCCAGCGACGACGAGGACGTCGAGACCCGTCGCGCCGACGACATCCTCGCCTCCGACCCCGTTCGCGCCTATGCCGAGCAGGCCGAGAGCCTCAACCGCCGTTTGGCCGCTTTGCGCGAGGTCGAGCTGCAGCGCACCGATCGCCATGTGCCCGACCTGTCCGTCAAGCCGCTGCTCCAGGTGAAGAACCTGAGCATCCAGTTCGACACCCACGGCGACGTCAAGGTCGTCGACAACGTCAGCTTCGAGGTCCGTCCCGGCCAGTGCATGGCCCTCGTCGGCGAGTCCGGCTGCGGCAAGTCCATCACCACCAAGGTGATCATGAGCCTCACCGACCCCAACGAGACCGTTACCGGCGAGGTCCTCTTCGGCGATACCGACCTGCTCAAGCTCACCAAGGACGAGCATCGCAAGCTGCTCGGCCACGAGATTGCCATGGTTTATCAGGACGCCCTGTCCTCCCTGAACCCGTCGATGCTCATCTCCACCCAGATGAAGCAGCTCACGAGTCGCGGCGGCACCCGTTCCGCTGAGGAGCTCCTCGAGCTCGTCGGCCTCGATCCCAAGCGCACGCTCGAGAGCTATCCGCACGAGCTCTCCGGTGGCCAGCGCCAGCGCGTGCTCATCGCCATGGCCCTGACCCGCGACCCCAAGCTCATCATCTGCGACGAGCCCACCACCGCTCTGGACGTGACCGTCCAGAAGCAGGTCATCAAGCTCCTGAACGATCTTCAGGCCAAGCTCGGCTTCGCGATGATCTTCGTCTCCCACGACCTGGCTCTCGTTGCCGAGGTCGCCAGCGAGATCACGGTCATGTACGCAGGCCAGGTCATCGAGCAGGCTCCCACCACCGAGCTGCTCACGAACCCGATCCACGAGTACACCCGCGGCCTTCTCGGCTCCGTGCTCTCGATCGAGGAGGGCGCCAAGGATGGCTCCCGCCTGCACCAGGTGCCCGGCTCCGTGCCGTCGCCGCAGGATTTCCCGCGTGGCGACCGCTTCGCCCCGCGCTCGAGCCACCCCACGCTGGGCCTCGATGTCCATCCCGTTATCAAGGAGCTCCCCGGGAAGAACCATCGCTTCTCCGAGCTGCCTGACGCCTACCTCAAGGAGAACGGTCTCACGCCGTACCTCGAGCGCGCGGCCGCTACCGAGCAGGAGGTGATGTAGATGAGCGACGTCCAGAAGGAGCCGATCATCTTCCTCGACGACATTTCCGTCACGTTCAAGACGCGTACCGGCTCTCTGCTGCACCCCAATCTGGTGCACGCGGTCAATCACGTCACCATCAAGCTCATGCCCGGCGAGACCATCGGCATCGTGGGCGAGTCCGGCTGCGGCAAGTCCACCACCGCCAACGTCATGTGCGGTCTTCAGTCGCCGACGTCCGGTAAGGTCTACTTCAAGGGCGAGGACGTCACCAAGCGCACGTCCGACCTCCGCAAGAAGATGGGTCGCGTCGTGTCCGTCGTGTTCCAGGACCCCGCTACCGCGCTTAACCCCCGCATGATCGTGCACGATCAGCTCCTTGACCCGTTGCTGGTCCATAAGGTCGGCAGCACGGCCGAGCAGGAGAAGCGCATCAAGGAGCTCATCGAGCTCGTCGGTCTGCCCAAGAGCGCCCTGCGCGCCATGCCCGGCCAGCTCTCGGGCGGTCAGCGTCAGCGCGTGGCCATCGCCCGTGCCATGTCTCTCAAGCCCGATGCGATCATCGCCGACGAGCCGACTTCGGCCCTCGACGTGTCCGTCCGCGCTCAGATCCTGAATCTGCTCACCGACCTCAAGAAGGACCTCGGTCTGTCCATGATGTTCATCTCCCATGACATCCAGACGGTCCGTTACATCTCCGACAAGATCGTGGTCATGAACCATGGCCAGATCATGGAGGAGGGCCCTGCCAAGCAGGTCTTCGAGAACCCGCAGGACCCCTACACCAAGATGCTGCTCGGGGCTGCGCCTTCGCTGCTCCATCCCAACTTGGGAAAATAGCGGCTTGATTCCGGGTGCTTCGGTTTCGGGAGCGATTTTCCGAAACAGTTGCATCGCGGGATATGGGCGCCGCGCCGCATGCGCGGCGGGGCGCCCTTTTCGTTCATCTACTGTGCCCGAGCGAGGCTCGGGCAGCGAACATAAGGAGATACCCTCATGGCAAATAAGATCTACCGTGGCGTCATCCCGCCGGTCGTCGTCCCCGACACCGAGGACCGCAAGCTCGACGTCGCTTCCTTTGAGCGCAACATCAACCGCATGATTGAGGCAGGCGTCGACGGCCTGTTCTTCCTCGGCTCCTCCGGCGAGGTCGTTTTCTCCACCGACGAGCGCCGCGATGAGGTCGTCCGCGAGGCGGTCCGCATCGTCGATCATCGTGTACCCGTGTTTGTCGGCATCATCGACACCGAGACCGAGCGCGTGCTCGAGCATGGTCGCCGTGCGCAGGAGCTCGGCGCCGATGTCCTGGTTGCCACGTGTCCCTTCTATGCCCTCGGCGGCCTTGCCGAGGTTGAGGAGCACTTCCGCATCCTCCACGAGGAGCTCGACCTTCCGATCTTCGCCTATGACATCCCCGTCTGCGTGCACACCAAGCTTCCCTGGAAGCTTTTGGCCAAGCTCGGCGCCGAGGGCGTGCTCGCCGGCGTGAAGGACTCCTCTGGCGACGACATCTCCTTCCGTTACCTCTGCCAGGAGAATGAGAAGCTCGGCCACCCGATGAGCCTGCTCACCGGCCACGAGATCGTCGTCGACGGCGCGTATCTCTCCGGCGCGGACGGCTCCGTCCCCGGCCTGGGCAACGTTGACCCCGAGGGCTACGTCCGCATGTGGAAGGCCGCCGAGGCAGGCGACTGGGCCACGGTCAAGGCCGAGCAGGACAAGCTCAACGAGCTCTCCCACATCTTCGATTGCACGGACGGCGTGCAGGGCTACGGCGCCGGCGTCGGTGCCTTCAAGACCGCCCTGCAGCTCATGGGTGTCTTCGAGTCCAATCAGATGCTTCGTCCGGTCAAGGCTCTTTCCGGCGCCAACGTCGAGGCCATTCGCAACGTTCTCGTCGAGTGCGGTCTGCTCTAATTGGAGGCAACTATGGCTGATACGCGTTATGTGTGCTCCGTCGATATCGGCGGCACCAAGATCGCCAGCGCCATCATGGAGTATCCGGCGGACGGCTCCCGTCCGCATCCCGTCTATTCTGCCGAGGTGCCCACGAATCCCTCCGAGGGCGGGGAGGCAGTGTACTCCCGCATCGAGGGTGCGATTCGAGAGGCACTTGCGAGCGACCCCGACCGCAAGGTGATCGGCGTCGGCGTGGCCGCTGCCGGCGTGGTCGATCCCAAGACCGGCTCTATCGCCTATGCAAACGAGATCATGCCCGGCTGGAGCGGCATCGAGCTCGGTCCTCGCCTACGCGAGGCTCTTGGGATGCCGGTCGCCGTTGTCGGCGACGTTCAGGCCCATGGCTTGGGCGAGGCCCATTGGGGCGTCGGCCGTGACCGCTATTCCGTGCTCTGCCTGGGTATCGGCACCGGTATCGGCGGTGCCTACGTCGAGGATGGCCGTGTGATGCGCGGCTTCCATGGCGCTGCCGGCCACATGGGTCACATCGAGTCGACGAGTGCACAGGGGATCCCGTGCGCCTGCGGTCGCTCCGGGCATCTTGAATCCGTGTCCTCCGGTACGTCCATCGGCCGCATGTTCGAGGAGCGCTACGGACGCGTTGATGAGTCCCGTCCAACGGTCGGTCGCGATGTGAACGACCTTTGCCGCCAGGGTGATGAGCGCGCGATCTCCGTGATTCACGAGGCGGGCTTCGCGCTCGGTGCGAGCCTGGGTTCGCTTGCCAACATCCTCGATCCCGAGGTCATCGTGCTGTCCGGTGGTGTTATCCATCAGGGTCCCGACTGGCGCAGCGAGACGTGGAAGACGAGTGTGGCGGAGGGCTACGCGAGCCAGGCGCTCGATCCTCTTCTCGAGACCCCGATCTTGATCGGCGAGCTCGAGGGCGATGCCCCGCTGATCGGCGCCGCCGAGCATCTGCTGGCATCTTTGTAATGTAAGCGCCCCGGCCCGGTCGCACAGGTGCGATCGGGCCGTTTTAGCGCTTGGATCTTCAATCCGAAAGGGGAGCGCATGCATCCCATCATTGAAGCGCTCAAGGGCAAGCTCGTTGTGAGTGTCCAGGCCTACCCCGGTGAGCCCCTACGTACGCCGGAGATCATGGCCAGCATGTCCCGTGCTTGCGAGCTCGGCGGCGCCGCGGCCATCCGTTGCCAGGGCCTCTCCGATATCGCGGCCATCAAGGGCCGCGTCGAGATTCCGGTCATCGGCTTGTGGAAGGACGGGCACGAGGGTGTCTACATCACGCCGACGCTGCGCCATGCGCGCGCCTGCGTTGCCGCTGGTGCTGACATCGTCGCCATCGACGCCACCGATCGTCCGCGCCCTGACGGCAAGACGCTCGAGGATACGGTGCGCCCGCTGCAGGAGGAGGGCGTCCTGCTCATGGCGGACTGCATGACCATCGAGGACATCCGTCACGCCGTGGAACTTGGCTTCGATCTGGTTTCCACCACGCTCTCGCACAACAAGCCCGCGATCGACACCACGCTCGATGAGGGCCCGGATCTGCCGCTGCTGCGCCAGGCCACGGCCGAGTTCCCCGACCTGCCCATCATCTGCGAGGGCCATGTCCATACGCCCGCCGAGGCTCGCGCTGCAATCGACGCTGGGGCATGGGCCGTCGTCGTGGGCACCGCCATCACGCACCCCACGAGCCTGACCTCTTGGTTCAAGGCGGCCATCGACGCGTAGCCAGAACTTTTCCGATCTGAAGCCTGGCGACGGGCGTCCCTGGATTGGGCGCCCGTCGTTTTTCAATTCCATCCTGCCCCTCCTCGAATCGTCGATGATTCGATTTCGGTAAATGCGATTCGTCGATGGGAAAGGGGAGTGCGCTGGCGCGGAGGACGGTATCATGGGTGGGACTAAGGTGCGAGAACATCTCGCGCGAAGGCAAGGAGGGTGCGCATGGATACTTCAACCGACCTGCTGTTCATGGAACCGGTCTTTCACGGCAAGATCTGGGGCGGCCGTAAGCTCGAGGAGATGTACGGCTACGAGATTCCGGATGGCCCGGTGGGGGAGTGCTGGGGCATCTCCGCCCATCCTAACGGGGATTGCAAGATCGCTTCGGGCCCACTTGCCGGCATGTTCCTCTCTCAGGTATGGGATGAGCGTCCCGAGCTGTTCGGCGGCCTCGATGGCGACCGGTTCCCCCTGCTGGTCAAGATCCTCGACGCCACTGACGACTTGTCCGTCCAGGTCCACCCGGGCGATGCGTATGCCGCCGAGCACGAGAACGGGTCACTCGGCAAGACCGAGTGCTGGTATGTCATCGATTGCGATGACGACGCCACGATCATCGTCGGCCAGCGTGCGGCCTCTCGCGAGGAGCTCGCCGCCGCCATCGAGGAAGGCCGCTGGAACGAGGTCCTGAACGAGATCCCCATCCACCCCGGTGATTTCTTCCAGATCGACGCCGGCACGGTGCACGCCATTAAGCGTGGGACCGTGATTCTCGAGACGCAGCAGTCCAGCGATGTCACCTATCGTCTGTACGACTACGACCGCCGTCAGGACGACGGGTCCCTGCGCGATCTGCATATCGACAAGTCCCTTGACGTTGTCGATTATGAGGCGAAGGCCCCGGAGACGGGAGAGATCACGGCCCCCGAGGTCGATGGTGTCACGCATCTGGTCGATTGCCCCGCCTACTCCGTCGACCGTGTGTATCTCGATGGCGCCCTTACGTATCCCGCGGCGAGCGCCGGCAACCCGTTCCTTTGCGTGACGGTCATGGCGGGCGAGGGCTCGGTCAATGGCAGCCCGCTCAAGGCGGGGGATCACTTCGTTGCGACCTCGATGTGCGACGACCTCTCGTTCGAGGGCTGTATGACCCTCATCGTGAGCCACATCTAACGCCTGTTCCCGTATGGCATAACTTCACCGCGTCTGGGCTTCGGCCGAGGCGCGGTGTTTTCGTTTGCCGTCGCATGAGGGGATATACTCGTACCAATGATTCGCTAACGCTTCGATCCAGATGAAAGGCCCATCATGTCCGAGCGCCCAGATACCATCTCGGCCGAGCACGCCGACCGCGTCCCCGATATCGTCATCATCACCGGCATGTCCGGTTCCGGCCGCACGCAGGCCATGCACGTGTTTGAGGACATGGGTTATTTCTGTATCGACAACCTGCCCCCAAGCCTCATCATGCAACTCGCCGAGATCATCGGTATCAACACGGGCGTGGGGCGCCATCTGTGCGTTACGAGCGACCTGCGCAGCCAGGGGCTCTTCGATGAGTTGCTCGACACCATCGAGACGCTGCGCGACCATGAGATGACCTGCAAGGTGCTGTTCCTCGAGGCTTCGGACGAGGTGCTTATTCGCCGATACAGCGAGAATCGCCGCCGTCATCCGCTCGCAAAGCGCGGCGACACGATGGCCGACGCGATCCAGCGTGAGCGGATGGCGCTGGCGAGCATCCGTGAGCGCGCCGACCTCGTCATCGATACGAGCCGTATGCGCACGGCGACGTTGCGTAGGCGCCTTCAGACCGCATTTTCAGAGCTCAGCGACGAGCAACTGATGGACGTCCACGTGTTTTCCTTCGGCTTCAAACATGGGCTTCCGGTTGAGGCGGACCTCATGATCGACGTGCGGTTCCTGCCCAATCCCTTCTACGACCCCGAGATGCGCACGCTTACCGGTCTTGATGAGAAGGTCTCCAATTTCGTGATCGACCATCCCAAGACGCAGGAGTTCCTCGACGCCTGGTTCCGCCTGCTCGATGCCGTCATGCCCGGGTATATCGCCGAGGGCAAGCCGAGGCTCTCCATCGCGATCGGATGCACTGGCGGTCAGCATCGCAGCGTCGCCATCGCCGAGGCGACCGGGCGTTACTTGGAGCGCCATCAGTACCATGTGAGTATCTCCCATCGCGACCTCGCCAAGGCGAATCTCAGGAGCTAACGATGCCCGATCAGAGCCTCAGGGCGGTTTCCATCGGCGGCGGCACCGGCCAGCCGCGCCTCATAGCGGCCCTCCGGCTCATGGGGGCGCATATCGACTCGGTGGTCGCCATGGCCGACGATGGTGGGTCGACTGGCCTCTTGCGCGAGCGGGAGCATATCGTGCCGCCCGGAGACGTGCGCAAGTGCCTGTCCGCTCTGGCCGCCGACCCCACCGCCCCGCTCGCTCGCGCGTTCGCCCATCGCTTCCCCTACATCGACGACCACGCGCTCGGCAACTTGTTGCTGGTGGCTCTTGCCAAAGAGACCGATTCGTTCGTCGGTGCGATTCGCACGTGCGAGCGCCTGCTCGAATGTGTTGGGCATGTGCACCCCTCGACCCTGGAGCTCGTGAGCCTTTCCGGGCGCACGCGCGAGGGCGATGCGGTGTACGGCCAGGCCCGCATCTCCTATGGTCTGCGCACCATGTCCGAGGTGCGCCTGGAACCCGCGTGCCCCGCGGCGAACGAGGAGGCCGTCAAGGCCATTCTCAACGCGGACCTTGTGGTTCTTGGTCCCGGTTCGCTGTTCACCTCGATCATTCCCAACGTGTTGGTCCCCGGGATCCGCGATGCGCTTGCCGCCACCAGCGCCACCCGGGTGTTCGTTTGCCCCAAAATCGACTCGCTGGGGGAGACTGCCGGCATGAGTGTGGCAGATCATGTGGAGGCCTTGGTCGCCTGCGGTCTCGAGGGGGCGCTTGACGCGGTTTTGGTCCATCGGGCGCAAGGCCCCGAATTCGTCCGTCCGTATGAAAAGCGCGCTTGGCAACGTCTCGTCGAGCGTGCTGCGCGGGAGGCGGCCGAACATGCCGCAGAAGATGAAGGTCCGGTTTCGGCCTCGATGATCGACGCGGTCAAGCAAGCGCCGTTCGGCCCGATTGAGGCGAGCGCCGCGGATCTCGAGCGTATCGGGTCTTTAGCTGGGCGCGTCGTCGTACGAGATTTCACGGGTGGAGAATCCCCAGCCGTCCATGATGTCGGGCGCCTTGCCGCTGCGCTCGCGGAGGTGATGAGGTAGATGTCCTTTACGGCAGAGGTTCGCGACGAGCTCGCGCGCTGCGCCCCCGAGTGCGCGTACTGCGACGTCTCGACGCTCGCCGCGCTCGTCCGGGTGTGCGGCACGCTCTCGATCAGCGGGCGCGGGGGATACCAGCTCCAGGTCGCCACGGAGACGGGCGCGGTCGCGCGCACGATGATCGAACTCACGCACAAGATATTGAAGCTCAAGACGGACCTCACCGTCCGTCGCTCCGTCCTGCACCGCGTGCGCAATTACCTCATCGTCCTGCCCGATCAGCCCGATTTGGAAAAAGCCCTCATCCTGTTGGGCATTCTCGACCGCTCGGGTGGTTTTGTTGCCGGCGTGCCCAAACACGTCGCGAACCGCGCCTGCTGCCGCCGCGCGTTTGTGC
>UMJH01042614.1_pt1 | contig 12609 bp, 19 predicted proteins | sample 1966011 | NCBI WGS metagenome assembly UMJH01 (sample SAMEA4836146, study PRJEB28245) | human gut metagenome | biome: gut microbiome; material: fecal sample | place: Denmark | collected 2008 | reverse complement strand
TAATAGAATTTGTAATAGAATTTGTAATAGAATTTGTAATATTAACTGTAATTATTTATTCTTTACTTTTATATTACTTATTTTTATTATCAATTACATTAATTTTAATATCATTATTATCATGACTTGTGCTATCATTGGATTTATTATTTCCTATTTATTTGTTAAATTAACAGTAGGAAATTCAGTAGACATAACTGGTGAACCAGAGTTTACACTAACAGAAAAACTACAAGCATCATTTCTAATATTCTTATTTGGAGGATATTGGATTGTATTACTTGTAAAATATCTCATTTCATTAATTTAATCAACTATGAACACAACAGAATCTCCTAAACGAAAAATATCTGCATTAGAACGTACAATCGTTGCAGGTATGGGTAGTATTACAATGCCTGATATGATAGCATTATATAAGAAATTTCCTACATTAACTATCGAAGATATTTATGATATACTTAGTTCGATAGAAACATCTGCATTAGGTACAACATCACGAGAATTTATTCTTCAATATGCAGAAATAAAACTTCTTAGTTTGCGAAAATCTAAAACTATTGAAGAAGCAACAGAACAAACTCGTGAAATATCAGAAAAAGTACAAGCTCTCATATCTCGTAATAAAGAATTAAATGACCAACTTGAAAGACAAACATCTTATATCGGTAAACTTCAACGAGAACTATCAACATTCAAATCAGTAAATAAAAATATTAAAATAGTATCTCTCGTACTATTATTTTTACTGATTGGTCAAGTTATAGCACATTTTACATTGTAAACAATTATGTCACCAGCAATCGAATCAACAATATTAAAACTCAAATCAGGACTTAAATTAGAATTTAAGGACGATGAAACTGTAAAAGTTTTAAGAGTTTCTACAACAGAATCAAAAGTACGAATCGAAACTAAATATAATTCATCTGAAGCATCATTTATTGCAGCAGATGGATTAAGAATATTAACTGATGAAGCTGATGTAATAGCTTTACCTTTTAATAGATTATCTATCGCATTCAAAGTAGAATCAATAAAATCATTAACTTTTAACTACAAATAATTATGTCGAACAGTATGTTTTTTCTTCCTTGCATTTGTATCATCATTTGCTTTATTATTTCCGCTATTACTTATACCTATAATAAGGCCAAAGATAGAGCAGTTGATAAAGCTATTAATGATGATATTCAAGATGGTTTTGTATGCTTGGGGGATGTTTATATTAATAAGTATTCTATTGAGTCTATTTATTTAGATGATAATGGACATCTTGTTGATATTAAAACAGACCATAATCAATATTCTTATCGTTTTACAAGTGAAAGTTCATATCATAAATATCTTGATTATCTTGAAGATACTTGTAAAATTGATACAATGATTCATAATCAGTATTAATTTATGATATGGAAAATAATAGCAATAGTCTTTTGGAGTTTAGTAGGTCTAATAGGCTTTTGCAAATGTATTGACGGTGATGAATCAAAAACTCTCACTGGTATTATTTATATAATTATTTCATTAGCTTTCCTAACTGGTATTGCTATTGGAGTATAAACTGTTAATCATATGACTGCTAAACTAATTGTATCTGTTAAAGAAGTAAACGGTATCGCACAAGTCGTTTACTATTGTAAAGAACGTCGGCGTATTTATCGTAAATCATTCGCTGATACTGTTCGAGAATTTCGTGATGCTTATAGAAAAGCTAATAAAAAATAAGTTGCAACTGGAGAGGGCTACGCAGCTGGGCTACGCCCAGCCGCTCCGCTCCCCGGTGGGAGAGGAGGTTGCACGCCCACTTGTCACGTTACTCACGAAATTATTATTATAACTCTTATTATTAATAATATCAAAACTATGTTATGTGAAATTATATCTGAAACAAAAGGTACTATTATTAATTTACCTATACAAGGTGATATTAATGTTAGTCGTGACGATTATATCGAAATCAATAATGTTCGATATGTAGTTCGTCGAAAAGAATATATTCTTAAAACTGAAACTGAACCTACTGGAAGACAAGTTTATATTACTCGAATTGTTATTTATGTCATGTAAATTATGCCAAATTTAGAAGATTGTGTTATTCAGTTCGAAGACCCTAATCCAACAATGACTCGTGTCGAAAATGTTCCTGCGGGTGTTGGTGCTGATATAGTATTTCCAAGTGTGGAACCGGAACATTTACGAGGTAGATCATTATCTGCTATTAGGCCTATGACAGTTACTGAATATAATAGTATTCATGCAGATAATTATAAAACTGAAAAGAATACTGGAAATATCATTCTTATTATGATTGTTGCAACAATATGTTTAATTAAAGTCATTAGAGCTGCGAAAAAATCAGATTAGCTAAATATGACTGCTGAACAAGAAAAAGATTTTAAGAAAAGAGGCATATATAATGATATTATTCTGATGACAAATCTGACGATGATATATTGTTATATTATGTTCTTTGCTCTTGAAGAAGTTGTTAATATCTTTGGTAAACGTTATCGACATTCAACCAAGTATTATTATAATATCGTTCGAGAAGTTCTCGATAGAATTAATTGTGATAATATTAATTGTTTCAAAACAAGTCAGCAAGATGCTGGTCAAATGGTTTTGGATGTTGTTAAAAAAATCGAAGATAGACTTGCTTTTGATGATAAACAGTTATATATCCTATTTGTTATTAATCAAAAGGCTTACGATAATATTCATAGGTTTGAACCTGAAGTTACAAGTATATTTAAGAAACAAATTGAATATATTTATCGTAAACTAATTGATTATTGTCCTGTAACATTGGATAAAGACAAAATGGCTATTACAACTATTGTCATTAATCAAGTTATTAATAAAATTAAAGCTCGTGAGGAATCTGATGGTTCACTCACTATTATATATGATGATGCAAAATAAATTTCAAGATTTGTTTGGTCATACCATATATAATTATTATATTTGAATCATAAATAATAAACAAACAAACACAAGAACTATGCCTTACATTATCACTCGTGCTAACGAAAATAATAAAGTTGGTAAAATGGGAAAAGGTCGTAAAATCAGTCATGTTCAAACTATCGTAGTCGATGGTGATGAACGTAATAAATGTCGGCCGGTATATCGTGTAACGCTTATTCACAAAAATAATAAGTAACAAATTAATACAACAAGTTGTAAATACATTATCATAATAAAATATGTAATGAGTAGAAATCCTCGATAGGCAATCTGGTATTAAACTACTATTTTTACAACTTGTTTTCTTGAACTATGGTGTAATGGTAACACATGAGATTTTGGTTCTCAGATTTCAGGTTCGAATCCTGATAGTTCAACTATTATAGATAATCATGGCAGAGATATAAATGCACCCAATGAATTGGTTGGTGATGCAGTAAGTCGAGGCTTAACTGTATTTTAGGCTGGTGCAAGTCCAGCTGGTTATCTATAATTACGCCGTGTTAGCTTTAATGGTAGAGCAGCTGACTTGTAATCAGCAGGTTGTAGGTTCGAATCCTACACACGGCTCACATTGGGATTGTTGTGTTCCAAATGTTGATGTTTTGAAATGGACATCTCGGAGTACTTCTGTTGTGATAATAGTGGTACTCTTTTTCATGTAAATTCTAATCTAATATATAATATTATGACTTTAATCACTCTACCTTCTGGAACTGTTTTAGCTAATGATTTTGCTCTTCCGATTATTGTTGTTAGTAAAGTTCTTATGGCTAATGACAACAATCCTCATGCTAAATTGTATCCGTATTATTTTACAATCATGTATGCTAATGGAATTTCAATTCCTATCATAGCTAAAACATTAGCAGAAGCTGAACTTGATAGACAAATAGTTGTTAAAGCTATCACTCCTACAAAAGATTCAAACGTGAATTAACTATCTGTTGAGATTAAAAGCCGAATTAAAATTCATCGAAAGACTAAAAAAATTAATCTAACAAAAGGTAAAACTATGGAACAGACACAAAAGACTTGCAAAGTAGCAATTAAGTTTAGATTTACAGTTAGTTCTTGTGCTGGAAATAATTATTCCAGTTGGGGCATACTTAAAATCGTAACTGAAATTAAACCTACTATTTTGTTTCATAGGTCAGAGAATGGTGAAAAACATAATCTGATTGAACAAATAGCTACGGATAAAGTTAAAGAACTTATCAAAACATCTGGTAGTAATACTGTTGATGTTGAGATTCATTCTGTAACTCTTCTCTAATATAGTTGACCACGAACTATTAATCGTGGTGGTTTAAGGCGAGATGGTGAAATAGGTAAACACGAAGGACTTAAAATCCTTTGGTCAGTAATGACCTTGCGGGTTCGATTCCCGCTCTCGCTACAAGTGTCCAAATAATGGACGCGAGTGTACCAATCCGAGTACACAATCTTGCATACAAAGCTGTCAAAAATATGCGAGTTAAAAATGTGACAGTACTTATGGATACTCATAAGACTAACGCTGGCGCCAAGCGGAATAATATTATGTGAGTTTCAACACGTTCATTTAGTAATGATGTTGTTAATGCTGACGAGCAACGAACAAGAAACGAGAGTACTCCTCGTTCTTGTCTTTTTAATGATGACGAAACCCGCGCGACAAGTGGGCGTGCAACCTCCTCTCCCACCGGGGAGCGGAGCGCTGGGCGAAGCCCAGCAGCGAAGCCGACTTAAATTGCTACTAAATTAACTCTTAATTAAATACAAATTAAAACTATCTAACATTATGGTATGAGTAAGCAACCTATTATACAAGTTCATAGTTGTAGAGCTTGTAAGTATTGTAAAAGTAAAACTTCGTATAAGTCACGAACTGAACGAAAGACTTATTATGAATGTGATAAGACTAAAACTATGATTACAGAAAGTGTATATCAAACAAATGATTGTTTAACTTTTATTAGTCGTAAATAGTTTATGCCTAAACTCAATGCTAATCAGATAGACAAATATCTTAATCCGAAAGATAACGGAGATAAGAGAAGGTCTAAACCTAATAGAAATCTTCGAGAAGATAACAATCAAAATTATAATAAGAAGAATGATAAACGTAGGCCAACAAGTCGTAACCAGTAAAGGTAGATATGGTCGTGTTATTGATGTTGATAATTCATCCAGTGAACTTAAAGTATTAGTTAAGATTGGTACTAAGAATTATTGGATATTAGAAAGTCAATTAACTCCTGCTACGCATATAGTTAGGGTTAAAGTTGAATACGAAATAGATTATTGTGGTAAATCTATTACCGATAGTCTTGAAGTAGCCCTAAAACGTGATACTGTTCTTTACAATGATAATGTTAATTATTTAGCTCAACTTTGTAAAGATAAAGTAGAAAGACAATTAGAAATGGAAGTAAAAGTTAAACAAATTAAAATTTCATAAGTGCTATGACATTTGACTTAAAAGTTATTACTATTGAAACTAAACCTCGTGCTGGATACTTTATTCTTGACGAAGGTGAATTTTCTACTGTTAAAAAGGTTGTACCTCAACGTAGCGAAGTTTATCTTGATAATGGTAAAGTATTATCTATCGCTGATGCTTCTAAGAAAGTTGCAAAACTTATCGGTGAAGTTACTACTGAACAAGAGGATAAAGTTATTACAAAAACTTATTCGATTATTCATAGTGATTTCAGTGGAATCATTCGCGGTTTGTATGATACGATTCCTTATGGAGATGATGTTCCCGAAGAGGATAGAAAATATAAAACACTTCGTGATGCACTGTTCGCTGGTGTAAAAATCAGATATGAAGGTGCATTTGAAACTATTCTTACTCGTACTGTTGTTGATGAAGTTGTTGAGATTTCAAGTCTTTCTGTTGTAGACAGGTATCAACTTTATTCTCGTGATGATAGAGTTGGTGTTGTTACGAAGTTTGATAAAGATTCTCATTGGTTCCAAATTAAACTTAATACCAGTGGTACTGTTGTTAAGTGTAAACGTGAAGATTTTACAAAACTTCATAATGACAATACTATACAGATGCTTCATATTTTATGTTCTCGTTGTGGTCGATAAATGGATTTTAGTAAACTTAAAGGACTTGTTCCTGTAAAGAAAGCTAATATCAATAGAGATTCAACTAATCGAACAAGAAGTAAAACTTCAAATATGACACCTCATGCTATAAAGTGTGAGGTGTTTTTTTATGATAATAAGTTTTATGGAATTGTTGATAATGAACGTTACCCTATTGATATAACAAATGAGGATTATCAGAAAGCTACATTTGCATTTAGCACACCTGATAATGAACATTGGGATTGGTTTACGATTCGTCCTTTTAGTGCTGCTGAAGCTGATATTGAAAACTTGAAAAAGTATTGGCAACTTATTGTTCCTAAAATGAAGATTTGGATTACTCTTGAAAATGGAGTAGGGAAACTTGATATGGAACGTATTAATAATCGAAACGAAAAAGTTTTCAAAAGATTAAGTCCAAAATATTATGCTTCTCGACGCAATTAAAGAGTATTCGGTGGTCATGCCGGAATTACTTCAATATTTGAAGAAACGAGGATATGACCCCGGATACTTTTTTACAAAGTTAGACTTATCGCTACAATTCATAATAATATTCGAGTTTTTATTACAGAATTACGATATTGTTATGATTACAACTCCTAATGTTATGGGTGTTAGAGCTTATGTTAATCGAACTACTGACAAACAAGATGTAATATTTGTTTGTCCTACTCCTGAAACTTATAAAATAAGTAATAATCATTATGAAACCCTTATTAGTAAGGCATTTGAGTATATTCAAAACACTGCATTTTAGCCGATATGGACGCAGATAAATTGAAAGACCTTACAAGTATTAAGGCAAACAAAAATAAGCCGTCAGCGAGGCCAAAACAGGCCGCCACGGGCGATTATTCGCAATTATATCCGGGACAACAGCAGGCTATCGACAAACTATCTGATTGGTATTTTAGTAATGAACTTGAATGTACACTTGAAGGTTATGCTGGTACGGGCAAAGCTTTATTAAATGGTACTCCAGTTCTTACAAACAAAGGTTGGACTTCTATTGAATCTCTTAAAATTGGAGATTTAGTTGCTACTCCATATGAAGGTTTTCAAAAGGTAAAAGGTGTATATCCTCAAGGTAAAAGACCTTTATATGAAATTACTTTTAGTGATGGACGAACTATTATATGTGATGAGAATCATTTATGGCAAATTCGTACTAAAAGAATGTTGCAAAATTATCATAGAATAAGCGGTGATAATTTAAGATATTCTAAAACTATTTCTACGTTAGAATTATTTAATGATTCTAATAATTTATATATTGATAAAATAGGATATAAATATGCTATCCCAGTAGCTCCTATTATTGGTAATCATAAATCATTCAATATACCACCTTATGTTTTAGGTATATTGCTTGGTGATGGTTGTCTTACAACTCAATATGTTAATTATAGAAATCAAATTGAAATTTCTTCTGATGAAGAGGATATTATTATAAAAGTTGCTAAATTATTAGATAATGCTGATTATAGATGGCATTCTGATAAAAATTATACTAATATTATATTTAATGGTGATGTTGAAATAGTTAATGATAAATTAAAAGATTATAATTTATTATGTAAATCTATTGATAAATATATTCCTACTGAATATCTTGAAAGTTCTATTGAACAAAGACAAGAACTCCTTAAAGGTTTAATGGATTCTGATGGTTGTGTAGGTCAAAGGAATAGATTTAGTTTTAATACTATATCTAAACAACTTAAAGATGATTTTGTATATCTTTGTAGGAGTTTAGGATATATTGTTACAGTATATGAAGATAAACGTAATACAAATATTTGTTATAATATTCATATCTTAACAAACGATATTATTTTTAGTAGTAAAAAGCATTTGAATAAATATAATTCTTATAAGTCTAAGACTACTAAATATAATGACCATATTTATATTAAATCTATTGTTAAATTATATTATGAATCTGATACTACATGCATTGCAGTAGAAGGTAATAATAAACTTTTTGTAACAAAAGATTTTATTATAACTCATAATACTTATATTCTTCGATATTTTCTCGATAATATTGTTAATAAGTCTTATACTGTTACAGCTCCTACACATAAAGCTCTTCGAGTTCTTGAATCTCAAGTAGGTAGAAAAGGTATGACTTTGCATAGTTTGCATGGTCTTAAACCTAATATTGATTTACAGAATTTTGATATTGAGAATCCTCAATTTGACCCTCTTAATCCAAGCAAGATACAAAATTATAATCTTGTTGTGATTGATGAATGTTCTATGATTAATAAGGATTTATTCCAACTTAATCGAAATCGTGCTACTACTTATAATGTTAAGATTCTTTATGTTGGTGATTCTCTTCAGCTACCACCTGTAAATGAAGAAATATCTTTAACATTTGCTACTGTTAAGAATAAAGTTGTTCTTACTGATATTGTACGACAAGAAGAAGGTAATCCTCTTCTTGAACTATTTAGTCTTTTAAGAGATGATATTAAAAATCAAACAAATACTTTTCTGAATTATATAGTTCGAAATAGGTCTAATATACAAGATGGAATTGGTTATGAAATTATTCCACGAGCCATGTTTAATCAAAGACTTATTGATGAATTTAATTCAGATACATTTCATAAGAATATAGACCATTTTAGAATTACTGCTTATACGAATAAAGCTGTTTCTGATTGGAATAGTATTGTTCGTAATAGTATAGTTGGTAAAGATGCTGATATAATTCATATTAACGATTTGGTATTATCTTATAATACTATTGTTGATGAGTTTAAGGAACCAATTATTCTAAATAGTGAAGACTATATTCTTGAAGATATTAGACCTTATATTAGTGACGAAGGTATTAAAACATTTGCTGTTAATCTTAAATCTATGTATGATGGTCATATAACTCAACCATTTCTTATCGTAGATACAAAAGATGCTTCGTTTCTTAAATATAAGGAAATTCTAACACATCTTTATAATAGAGCTGCTAATCGTGTTCAACATGGTTGGTATGTTTATTATAAATTCAAGAATCGTTTTTTAACAAATCTTAAATTCAGTATTGAAACTATTCAAGGAACCAAGTGGATTAATAAAGACATAGATTATGGTTATTCTATGACTGTTCATAAAACACAAGGTTCTACTTTCGATAATGTAGCAATAGATTTGACAGATATTGTTTTCCAAAATACGAGATTTGGTCGTAGAGAAAATGATATCGATATTCGTAATAAACTTATGTATGTAGCTCTATCTCGTGCTCGCAAAAGTGTTATTATGAAGTATTAAACATAATCTTATTAATCAGACTGTTTCATCTGATATTTTTAATAGTATTAATATTATGTGTAATGCTTGTGAAAGATGTTATTTATCTATTGCTAATCGACGGATACCCGGTGGGGGAGCGGGTTGCACGCCCACTTTGAGGCGTACTATTATGTTTGTTGGTGATACACCAACTATTACAGATTATAAAACTCAAACTATATTTAATGGTCGTTCAACTAAAATAGTTAGTCAATTCATTAATGATTATAAACTAACTGCTTGGACTATTAAATCAACTCTTATTCAGTGTGTTTGTGCTGAACCAACTGAACATTATGCTGAAACTTGTTATCCAAATTTTATAGCAACTATTAGGAAATATAAACCTACTATTATTGTTGCTGTTGGACAATTTGTTTATCAGTTCCTTAAAGAAGAAAAATATAAAAGTATGGCATCAGTTGTTAATAAACCGGTTAGGTTTAATGATGCTATATTAATTCCTATATATTCACCAGCCTATATTATGCGTAACAAATGTTATTCAGAATATGTTAAATCTTTTAATCTAATTAGTGACATATTTGCTGAATTATGTAAAGAATATCGTTATTACAGATAAAGTAGTGTTATTATGAATAATGCTTATGAATATGATGTAGAGATATATCCTAATCTATTTGAAGTTACCTTTATACCTAAGACAACAGACCAAAAACTTATTGACGTTTATAAAGCTGTCGATATAAGATGTCTTGCTATTAAAAATGGTAAAGAAGGTAATCTTGAAGAACTGAAAGAAGCAAAGGCAAAATTGTTATTAGCAATGGGTGCTAAACAATTTGTTATTTGGATTGATTATACTACTGGTAAGTGGAGAAATGATGGGCCACTTATTATGGATTTCTTTATTCAACATAAAATTCTTACTGGTTATAACAGTAATAATTATGATAAAATTATGTTGGATATTTTTATTAATAATTATAAATATCTTGATGTAAAAGGTTTTAATAAGAAAGAAAGTAAACATATTACACAAATTCTATATGACCATAGTTGCGCTTGTGTAGATTTTGGTAAAGGATATAGTCGTTTACTTAATTTCAAGAAATATTACAAACGTCCTTTTACTGATTATGATATTCAAAAGATTTTATATCTTGATAAGACTTATACCAGTCTTAAACAAGTTGCTATTTGCTTAAAATGGTATCGTATTCAGAATCTACCGATTGCTTATAATTGTAGAATTAGAGAAGAAGATATTTATGATATTTGTGACTATAATGTAAACGATGTTCTTATTACATTAGAATTGGAACGTAGTCAAAAGGCTGAAATTGAACTACGAGAAGATATATCTGAAGAGTTTGGAATTGATGTCCGTAATATGTCAAGAAGTTCTATTGGTAAAGCTATTACTACATCTCTTTATGAGAAATTTAGCGGTATTGATAGAAAAGATTTTATGGATACTAAGACTGATAGATGGAAGATTAAAGTTTCCAGTATATTAAGTCCTAAACTTAAATTTCAAACTAAAATTCTCAATGATTTACTTCGTACTGTTGCACAATCTACTATCGTTGTAGGTAGTACAAAAGATGAAGATAAATTTAAGCACGAGTTTCAATTTGGTGATGCGGTATATACTATGGCTTTAGGTGGTTTACATAGTCAAGATAAACCGGGTTTAATAATTGCAGATGGATTTAGTTTACGTGATGCGGATGTTAGTAGTTTCTATCCTAATGGTATTCTTAGTTATGATGTTTATCCCGAACATCTTGAAAGAAATCCTTTCAGAGCTACTGTCGGTTATACAAAAGATAGTCGAATTGAAGCTAAACATCTTAGCAGTAAATTAATGAAAGAAGCTAAGAAAGTATTAAATGAATATCAAATTGCTAAAAATCAAAATCGAGTTGATGCTGAAGAATTAAATACTAAATATCATGAATTATTAGCAGAAAGTAAACGTCATAAAATTAAGGCTGAAGGTCTTAAGATTGCTATCAACAGAATGTATGGTGCATTTAGAGATATAAATGATTATCTTTATGACCCTAAATGTACTTATAAAGTTACTATAAATCTACAACTTTGTCTTTTGATGCTTATTGAAGCACTGGAACTCAAAGGTATTAAAGTTATATCTGCTAATACTGATGGTATTGTTTGTATCATTAAACCTGAACAAGAAGCTGATTATAAAGCTTGTTGTGATTGGTGGCAAGAATATAATAATTTTGAACTTGAATTTACTAATTATGAAAAATATCTTCGTAATGATGTAAATAATTATATTGCTGTTAAAGAAGGTTTTCAAGATGCTTATAATAAATTAATTGATAAAACACCGGAAGCAATAGCTGAACTTGAAGATATTTATATTAAACGTAAGGGTCTTTTTATTGAAACTATTGCTTTTAATAAAGGTTATGCTTATCCAGTTGTTCCAAAAGCTCTTAACCTATTTCTTTTATATAATGTTCCTTATACTGATACAATAGAAAATCATATTCATAGTAGCAAAGAAGCTATTTATGATTATTGTATTAGTCAAAAGACTGATGCTAAATTCAATATTATATATCGCAGTATTGTAAACGGTGAACTTCATGATGAAGAACTTCAAAAATCTAATCGTTTCTATATTTCTGATGTATCTTATTGTAGTGGAACTATTATAAAAATTGATAAAAATAAACCAAGTAAAATCAATCGAATTGTAGCTAAATGTAGTGTTCGTCCTTTTAATGATTATGTTGAGGAAGATGATTATCATATAGATTTTAGTTATTATAAAAAAGAATGTGCTAAGATTCTATATGGTAAAAATAAGAAAACTGCTGGTATGGTTGCGGTTCAAGGTGATTTATTTGGTGCTATGTCTAATAATAAACATTTAGAGCCTATTGAAAGTCTTGAAGAAGATGGTTTGTTTGAAGTTGATTTTGAAGATGACAATGTATCGTTTATTAATCCTGCTAATGACATTCCTATTAACAATACTATCTGGGGTATGTATGGTTTTTCAAGTGAGGAAGAATATAAACGTGCAATAGAAAACGGAGATGATTTACCTTTTTAATAAAATACTAATATGAATGGTGACCTTGTATATCATGAAGTTGACGGTCTTGCAATAGCTGATATTAAACCAGTTAATGTTAAAAATCATAGAATTGGTTTGCGGGTAGCTAAGTTTACAAGAGAGGGAAAGTATATAGTTACTTATGCTTCTACTAAAGATGCTGCTAATGCTCTAACTATTGAGCT
>UMJH01050388.1_pt1 | contig 12869 bp, 10 predicted proteins | sample 1966011 | NCBI WGS metagenome assembly UMJH01 (sample SAMEA4836146, study PRJEB28245) | human gut metagenome | biome: gut microbiome; material: fecal sample | place: Denmark | collected 2008 | reverse complement strand
TTTCTCTCTTGTTTCTTCCCGTTCCAGATTGAGCACATAAGAAAGACCTTTTAATTTCGTATTCAGGATCAGTTTTTTCGGAAATTCGCAAGACTCTAACATTTCCTTTGCCCGATCCAGGTTTCCTATATCGTAAAATATGTGAGCATCACTGTCCACGATCACCGGCACCTTGTATTTTTTACAGAAAGACAGCATAACCGGAAGATTTTTGTCTGCATTCAGTCTGCCGGTACGGGGAGAAAAAGAGCTGTTGTTTACTTCCAGCGCCACTTTTTCTTTTGCTGCCGCTTTTACCAGTTTTTCATAATCCAGAGGAAAACGGTCATCATCTGGATGTCCGATGATCTTCACATATGGATTTTTCATAGCTCCGATCAATGCATTGGTATTTTCCTCTCTGGTTCCTGCTTTTACACAGGGAACATGAAGACTGGCGATCACATAGTCCATTTTCTTTAAAACAGCTTCTTCCGCATCCAGTTTTCCTTCCAGATCTATGATATTGGCTTCCATACCGGTAAAAATACGGACTCCCAGTATTTTCTCTTTGATCGCCTTAAAATTAGTAAAATAAATAGGCTGCGCAGATCCCGGCATGGCACTGTAGTGATCTGATGTTCCCATGGCTTTTAATCCTTTGGCCGCTGCCTCTTCTATATTTTCTTTTAATGTGCTAAATGCATGACCACTGTCCACTGTATGTGTGTGAAGGTCAAATAACAGCTTCATTTTTTATTCCTCTTTTCTTATGATGCCTGGTAAACCAGCTTTACCTGTTCTCCCGGCTCATACTGTTCTCTGCTTCCTGCGTATACCGTAAATGTATCTTCCCCGCATTTTAAGGAATAATGGATCTCCCTGCCGCTGTACTGCCTGTTGGTTACAGTTGCCGGAATACCTTTTCCTTCTTTTACAATGTGAAACTGCTCCGGACGTACAGGAAACAGACCATGGTTTTTAAAAGCCTGTGCTACTTCCGGTCCATCATATATAAGGGACTGATCCATTACTTTAAAATAGGAATCATTCCATTGTCCTCTGACAAAATTACATTTGCTTACAAAGGATGCTGCAAATTCAGTCTGTGGATGTAGATAGATCTCCTCAGGTGTTCCTACCTGTTCTATCTTTCCATTTTTCATAATGAGGATATGATCTGCCATGGCAAGAGCCTCGCTCTGGTCATGGGTCACATAAATGATGGTCGCCCCGGTCATACGGTGAACATCCTGGATCACCCGGCGCATACTGATCTTTAATTCTGCATCCAAAGCACTTAAAGGTTCATCCATTAAAAGAATGGATGGCTTTCCCACAATGGCTCTTGCAAGAGAGACTCTCTGCCTTTGTCCACCGGAAAGTTCTCCCGGATACCGGTCTTCATAAGGCTTTAATCCCATATTTTCAATGGCTGCATCTACGGCTTCTTTTTTCTGTGCCTCTGTCAGGTGTTTCTGCTTTGGACTCTTCATTGGAAATTCTACATGCTGGCGCACTGTCATATTGGGCCACAAAGCAAAGGACTGAAATACCATTCCCAGGTCGCGCTGCTCTACCGGAACCATTTTTCCATTTCCGGAATAGATCACATCATCCATCCGTATCTTTCCCTCTGTAGGTTTTGCAAATCCGCCGATCGCCCGCAAAAGAGTGGTCTTTCCACAGCCGGAAGGTCCTAAAATAGCCAGAAACTCCCCATTTCGTATTTCCAGATCAATGTCATTAAGCGCCAGTGTTTGCCCGAATCTCTGGGTTATATGCTCTAAATAAAGACTCATGTTCTTTTCCTCTCTTCTTTTTTTCTGCCGGTTTTAAAGCCACCAAACAGTAACCTGTAAGAACCATTACAACGATCACAGCTGACATAGCTGCCGACAGATTGTAATCTCCAGACTGCTGGAAGTTAAAAATAGTAAGTCCTATGGTCTTTGTTCCTGCACTTGCAAGCATAGATGACAAAGTAAGTTCTGTAAGTGATGATACAAAGATCAAAAAGGAACCGGATAAAATAGGACGTACCAGCATAGGAAGCAATACCTGCTGCCAGAGAGCTCTTTTGCCTCTGCCACAGGCACGTACTGCTTCTTCCAGCTCCGGGTTCACAGACATAAGAGCTGTGGTGCTCTCTTTGATCTGAAGGATCAGATATCTGGTTATATAAGCGATCACCAGGATCCATATGGTTCCGTATACTCCCGGACGGATCCCGGGAAGCGGCTCTACCCAGTGGAAGATCATTGCCAGAGAAAGAACGATACCTGGAATGGCATAGGTCAGAGAAGCACATTTTTCCATGGTCACAGCCCCTTTACTGTTTCTTCTTACTTTCATATAGGCTGCTGCAGTTCCCACAATAATACAGACTCCACAAGTCACAAGTGCCAGAAGGATACTGTTTCTGACCGCAGCAAGAACACCTCTGTTTGTAAATACAAAAGCAAAATTTTTAAGGGACAGATTATCCAACGTCATTTTCAGGCCATATGTTTTTAAAAATGCGCTTTTTATCATTACCAGAATGGGAACCAGATTTAATACACCTAATGTTCCCAACAGCCCCCATTCTAATATTCTCCGTTTTGGTCCTTCCAGCTCAATACGTACCGAATAATCTTCTTTAATGCTTTCTGATTTTCCATTTTTTCCCACTAATGCTGTTTCCATCAATGTACCGCCTACTGCGATCACAGATAAAAGAACAGAAAGAGCTGCTGCCATAGGGAAAGCGTCTGGTCCAAATCCAATTGCTTTTTCATAAATATAGGTGCTGAGCACCGGGATGCCAGAAGAGATACCTAAAAATGCCGGCACAGAGAAGTTATCAATGGCTGATAAAAACGCCAGAAGCCCGCCTGCAATGATCGCAGGAAGCACCTGCACCAGATCCACATGGACCAGTGTATAAGAAAGACCAAATCCGCAGGCTCTGGAAGCCCATTCCAGGTCTCTTGGAATACGCCGAAGCATATGGATCACGCTCATGTATACAACAGGGATGTTGCAGATACCGATCACCAGTAAAATACCGCCAATGGAATAAATATTCACCGGACCGATCCCCACGGCCCCAAGGATCTGGTTTACGATCCCTTTTTTACCTAAAAATCCGCTCCAGGAAAGAGTAATAATATAAGAGGGGATAATGAAAGGAAGCAGCACCAGTAATTCTAAAAGCCTTTTTCTTTTTATATTGGTATAAGCTGCTGCCAGAGCCAGTCCGCTTCCTGCCACGATGGCGATCATGGTAGAGGAAGCAGCGATCAGGATCGTATTAAAGATCGCTTCTCTGGTCCGTTTTTCCTGTAACAGGACCTGATAATTAGAAAGTCCATAACCATCGCTTCCTTTCAGGCTCATAAACAGTAAACGGACGATCGGCGCTATAAATACCAGGAAGACTCCCAGGTAAAACAGCAGCAGGCCTGTACTGCCTAAGACTTTTTTATGTTTCATAACAATGCTGCCCCTTTCTGCCTGTATACCTGCTGTTACTGGAAGATCTCAGAAAATTTCTCTTTATCTGCGTCACGGCTGCTGTAAAGTTCTTTTGTATCAGCACTGATGGTCTTGATCTGATCAATGGATTTTAATCCTTCTGGTGCTGCTACACCCTCTTTTACAGGTGTATAACCAATAGAAGCTGCCAGTTCCTGTCCTTCATCAGAAAGAACGAAATCTACAAATGCTTCTGCTGCTTCCTGGTTCCTGGAGTCTTTTAACACACCAATTGGTTCGGTAATGGCTGGTGAACCTTCTTCCGGATAAACAAACTCTACCGGGGCACCATCATTTTTAGAACGGTTTGCCATGTAATCGACCAGGATACCGCAGGACTTTTCTCCTGCCACTACTGCCTTCTGTATTGCTCCGTTTCCTTTATCTACTGTAATTCCGTTATCCTTTAATCCCTGGAAGAAATCCCAGCCTAATGTTTCATTGCGGCTGAGTACCCCCAGATTGTAAGCTGCTGCACCGGAATACAACGGGCTTGGCATGATCACTGCATCTTTAAATGCCTCTCCTGTCAGATCTGCAAATCCCTTTGGCGCATCTTTTACCAGATCTGTGTTGTATGCAATACCTGTTGTGATCACCTTTGTTCCTGTATACATATGGTCTTTATCAATGTATTCTTCCGGAATGCCTTTCAGTTCCGGTGACTCATAAGGTAAAAGCATATCCTGTTCTTTTAAAGTTTCAAATGTAACACTGTCTGCTACTAAAAGCACATCTGCCTGAACAGCACCTGCTGTCTGCTCTGCCAAAACCTTGCTGACTACTTCTTCTGTTCCGGAACGGAATACATCTACTGTTACATCCGGGCACTCTTTGTTAAAGCCATCGATCAGCTTCTGTGCATCTTCCTCCGGCTGGGAAGTATATAATGTGATCTTTCCGGAAACATCTTTCTTTTCTGCCTCTGTGGAAGCTTCTGTCGTCTCTGCCTTTGCCTGTGTAGCCGGTTCTGCTGTGGTCTTGGCAGGCGCTGCTGTTGTTTCTGTTTTATCAGTCTGTCCGCTGCATCCTGCAAGTCCCATAACTGCTGCTGTTGTTAAGATCAATGCCATTTTCTTATTCATTTTTAAAGTCCTCCGTTTGTTTTTAAAAAAGCTGTATTCTCTGTAAATATATGAAAATCCCTGCTGTCATCATAGCCTTCTGTTACCAGAGGGAGTCCATATGCTAAAAGTTGTGGAAGCATTTCTTTAAATGAAAAATCGCCGTTTCCTAAAGGAGTATGGTAACATTTTCCTTTCCGGTTGCTGATATGGATCTTGGAGATCCGTTTCAGCTGGTCTAATATGTGAAATGGTTCTTCTTCGCTGTCACAATGTGCTATATCCAGAGTATAAAAAAACTGTTTTTTTCTGCTTCCTGCTGCTTCTTCCATACTCTGTGCATCTGTTACAAATTCTTTTGGGATCTTTTCCATGATCTCTAAAGAAACATCTACTCCGATCCGGTCAGAAAGCCTTCCGATCTGTTCTAACGAGTCCTGAAGAAGTTTCATGCTCTCTTCTCTTCGTCCCGGAAGTGTCATATGTCCCGGATGAACTGTCAGTTCCATTGCTTCTAACTCTGCTGCCAGCCTCATAGATACTTCCACCTGTTTTATGGACATTTCCCGGATCCCCTGATTCATGGAAGCCAGATTTAAATCCCAGCTGCAGCTGTGTACACAGGTTCTTAAAGGGTATAATGCCTGAAGACGCAGATACTCCTGTGTGTCATACCCTCTTGCAAAAAACTGCTGCGCCCATAGTTCGATTCCATCAAATCCATTGTTATATACCCGCTGAAACATTTCTTCCAGCCCGGCATTCCAAAGCAGAGTCGATGAAACAAATATCTGTTTCATATCCATGCCCCTTTCCTGTTGAACTGTTTGCATTATACGGTCTGGAATGTAAAATTCAAAAGCAGGGAAATGTAAAATATGAGTAATATTTTTCATTTATTATAATTATGAAATTTTATTTGCATTTATGATCACCAAATGATAAAATAACTCACATAGATGATCATTTTCAGCCATTCAGATCAAAAAAGGAGTTGTATTCTCAGATGCTTCAGGAATTATATGAACAATATAAAGATACATTTTCAAAATCGGACCATAAACTGATACAGTATCTTCTGCGAAACGAAGAACAGCTTCAGTATCTCACTTCAGAAGAACTTTCTGCACACACAGGCATCAGTCCTGCCACGGTTTCAAGATTTTGGAAAAAAATAGGATTTCAGAATTTAAAAGAACTGAAAATAAAGCAGCGGATCCAGGATACCGCTACTCCCAGTTCCCGCCTTACTTCTGCACTGAAGCGTTTTGAAGAAACCGCTTCCCTTACAGAAGACCTGAAAATGCATTTTGGAAATAATACAGCAAAAACGCTGGACCGTATGGATCCAGCACTTCCAGCCCGTGCAGCAGACCTTTTACTGCAGGCACAGCATGTTTATATCTATGCCCCGGATGCTTCCTGCGGACTGGCATCCATTTTTTGTTATCGCGCAAGACGATTGGGGATCCAGCCTGTTCTCTTAGAAGGTGGATCTGCCATTTATGAATATATGGTCAACATTACCGGCAATGATCTGGTCCTTCTTTTCAGTTTCTCACGTCTTTTAGGTGAAACACGGATCCTTTTAGATCACTGTAACAAGATAAACTGCCCGGTTATCCTTTTTACAGACCTTTTTGCGACTCAGGAAGAAATGCCGTCCAGACTGACTTTTTACTGCTATCGCGGCGAACCAAATGAATATCATTCTATGACGGTTCCTTTACTGGTCCTTGATCTGATCATTTTAAATCTGATGCAGGCAAGCAAAAACAGTCTCACCTCCAGCCATTATCTGGAGAAACTGCGGGCCGAATATGCACAGATCATACGGAGATGACCTCAGCCATTGACAAATCACCGTTTTTGTGCCTATTCTATACTTATAATGTAACCATAATAAATACAGATCCACAAATGATCATAAGGGGGAGTACAACTATGAAAAAGCCATTGGCTGTTCTTATCACTGCTTTCAGTCTTTCTTTGGGACTTACGCCTGCATTTATCGGAATATCCGGAAATCTGATTATAGAGGCTGAGGCACATCAAGGCCGGACTGATGCAAACGGCGGACATCATGATTATAAAAACAAAAGCGGTCTTGGAAGCTATCACTATCACTGCGGAGGCAATCCTGCTCATCTCCATCCAAACGGGGTCTGCCCTTATGCAGGCGGTTCTTCTGGTAATTCCGGCTCAGCTGGTGGTTCTTCCTCCAAAAATCCGTCTTCTTCCGGAAATCAAAATCAAACAGAAACAGCAGCCGCTCAGGTTTCTACTGGTTGGCAGAAAGATGATCATGGCTGGTGGTACCGCCTTTCTGCAGATACCTACTATGCTGACGGTATAGCTGACATCGACGGCGCCACCTATCTATTTAACAGTGACGGCTATATGCTTACCGGTTGGCAGCAGTTAAATGGACACTGGTACTATTTTAACGCAAGCGGTGCCATGGTAACTGGCGGACTGACCATAGATGGGAAATATTACTACTTTGACTCTGACGGCGTACTGGACGAGACCGATTACGATGCCGTAGATGAACCAGGAGACGAAACATCAGATGATGACACAGAATATGACTACGATTATGATTACGACTTAGAAGAATATTAACAGGCAAAGCACAAACTGTCGTAGGTTCATCTCAAACAGATGTTCCTACGGCAGTTTTCACTTTTTACATAAAAGCATATAGGATTCCTCTGTACCTCTTTTGAAATTCAGTCGAATTGACTACGATATAAGATACTTAATAGAAATAGATTCTGCCATTCAGGCAAAACGGCTCACATGATATGAGCCGGACTTTTTTATTCATAGAATTTATAATCATTGATCTTTATTTTGGCCATTAAAAACCAAACTCCTGCAATAACTGTTCCAGATATACAGGATCCTTCAGTGCACGCTGCAGATCATCTGCACGATCCGATGTCAGAAGGCAGGAATATAATTTATTCAGTCTGGTAGTAGCTTCTGCACGGCCTTTCTGTAAGCCTTCTGCACGACCTTTCTGTAAGCCTTCTGCATGGCCTTCTGCCAATCCTTCTGCCCACGCTTCTTCCCGGATCTCATCTGCATGTTCCTGAACATACTCTTTCATATACTGTTCAAACATCATATAGCGTTCCCCCATCTTCCGGCTTCTTTTGATCTGGCGCATGGACTCCTGAAGCCGTTTGACCAATGCATCTTCATAATCAGCTTCACTTCCAGCCAGATCAGCCTTAACAAAATCAAGTAATGCTACCAGTTCCTTTGGTATTTCCTCACGATTTTTTCCATTTGTATTAAGAAAAACAGTGCAGACTCCGTCACCAAATACATTTCCCGTTTCTTCACAGTATCTGCGGATGGTATAACGGCATTTTTTCTGCCCCAGGGGATCAAAGTTACAAATGAAAATGACATATGTGTCTGCCAGCTCTCCATAACTTTTCCCTTTTTCCAGCATTTCCACATCCATCTGACTGTGGTAATAACGGCTGCGTTTTTCCAGACTGTCTTTTTTCACCAGCTGCATCTCAATATCATAATGCGTCCTGTTTTCATCTTTTGCAAATACGTCCATGCGAATACTCTTACATTCCGGATTGAAAAAGAAACCATGTTCTGTGCTGATCTCAACTCTTTCAATCTGGATCTCCAACACACGTTCCAGGAAACATCGGCAGTTTTCTGCATCCATCATAACAGCTGCAAACATAAAATCGTCATGAAATACCAGTTCTTCCAGTGTTTTTTTACTCATTTTATTCCTCCATATTACAGAGGAATCCTATACTGGTAGATTATCATAATTTTCCTGTACATGCAATGGAATTCCCAAGAAAAATTATCCCCCTCCATTAAATAATGGTACGGTTGTACCCCCAAAAATCTTTCAATAAGTTTTTTTGACTTTTCCATATAAATTGCTTATGCTATACTGTAGTGAGCGTGCAAACACACATTGAACACGGCGCGAAAGGAGCCTATCGTGAAATTCGCAGTTACAATCGTTACTTACAACCGACTGGAATTATTAAAAGAATGCATACAGCAGGTTCTGTCCCAGACAGTTCCCTTTTCTTATATTTGTATTGTAGACAACCACAGTACAGATGGTACTTCAGAATATCTGGACCAGCTGGCGGCTGGAACTGAAACCGTTTTCCCAAACGCCGGAAAACCGGAGTTTCACATCCTCCATCTTCCGGAAAATATCGGCGGGGCCGGCGGCTTTGCAAAGGGACTGGAAGATCTTGGAAAAACAGACTGTGACTGGATCCTGATCATTGATGATGATGCCATGATCGCAGCAGATTATATAGAACAGCTTCAGAAAGCCATTTTAAAAACAAACTACCTGGCTTATTCCGGCACTGTAACTACTGCCGGAGCCATTGATACCACCCACAGACGTTTCATCCAGTGTCCAAGACTGATGTTTTATAAGCCGGTACCGGAAGAGGAATATGCCAAAGCTTCTTTTGAATACGATATCAGCACCTTCTGCGGCCTGTTGGTAAACGCTGACATGGTACGAAAGATCGGCCTTCCAAAAACAGAATATTTCATCTGGTTCGATGATACAGAATACTGTCTGCGGTTCCATGACCAGTCACGGATCTTAAATGTGACTACAGCTGTTTTAAACCACAAAACAGCCCCCGTTGGTTCCGCCCCGGTCATCAGCTGGAAAAATTACTATGGTTTCCGCAATGCCATTGACATAGGAAAGACCTATTCCAAAAATCCACACCTGTATATGGCATATATCTGGCTGAACCATAAAGCCCACATTTTCTTGGATACCTTCGGGCTTCTGCTTGGAAACCAGAAAGAAATGCGCCGTTACCGCATCAAAGTCTACAAAGATGTCCTTAAAAACCGCCATAAAAAACCAGACGGAATATCCCCGGATTACCTGCCTGGAAGCGGATACAAATCATAAAGGAGAAAAACGCATGCAAGCAATCATCCTGGCTGCCGGAATGGGAAAACGTTTAAAGCAGCTGACACAGAATAATACAAAATGTATGGTAAAGGTAAACGGTGTTCCCCTGATCAACCGCACCTTAAACCAGTTAGAACAGCATAACCTGTCCCGGATCGTTATTGTTACCGGATATGAAGGCCAAAAACTTCGAGAACATATTGAAGGTCTGCATATCAAAACACCGGTTGTCTTTATTGACAACCCGGTCTATGACCGCACCAACAATATTTACTCCCTTTTCCTGGCAAAAGACTATTTATTAAAAGAAGACACTCTTCTTTTAGAGTCTGATATCATCTTTGAGGACTCTGTATTAAACAGCCTTACTGATGACCCAAGAGACAGTCTGGCACTGGCTGCCAAATATGAGTCATGGATGGACGGAACCTGTCTGGTCCTCTCTGACCAGGACGATATCGAAGCCATGATCCCAGGCAAAAAGTTCCGTTTTTCCGATACCGAACATTATTACAAGACCGTAAACCTTTATAAATTCAGCCAGGAATTTTCCAGGACACACTATGTTCCTTTTCTGGAAGCTTATACAAAAGCACTTGGAAATAATGAATACTATGAACAGGTATTGAAGGTTCTGGTAACTTTAGATGATCCAGGCATCAAGGCAAAACGTCTGGATGAGAACCAGCGCTGGTATGAAATTGACGATATCCAGGATCTGAACATTGCTGAGTCCATTTTCGCACCGGAAAAGGAGCGCACCCACCTGATCCAGAAGCGCTTCGGCGGCTACTGGCGTTATCCGAAAATGCTGGATTTCTGCTATCTGGTAAACAGTTATTATCCGCCGCAGAAAATGATGGATGAGATCAAACATAATTTTGATGTCCTTGCAAGACAGTATCCATCCGGAATGGCTGTAAACTCTCTCCTGGCCGCCAGAAACTTCTCCCTCCGCCAGAATCAGATCGTAGTAGGAAATGGCGCTGCAGAACTGATCAAAGCCCTTATGGAGCGTGTAAAAGGCAATCTGGGCGTGATCCGTCCTGCCTTTGAAGAATATGCAAACCGCTGTGACAAAGAAAAGGTCATTGCATTCGTTCCTCAGACAGAAGATTTCTCCTATAATGAAAATGATGTGATGAACTTCTTTGAAGATAAGAACCTTGACTGCCTGGTATTAGTTAATCCGGACAATCCAACAGGCAATTATATCTCCCGTGAAGGTATGTTAAAACTAGCCCGCTGGACAAAGAAAAAAGGCATCCGCTTCCTTGCAGATGAGTCTTTCGTAGACTTCGCAGAAGAAACAGAACCTACCCTTTTAGTGGAAGAACTGTTAGATGAAAATCCACATATGATCGTGGTAAAGAGCATTTCCAAGTCCTACGGTATCCCGGGACTGCGCTTAGGTGTCGCTGCCAGCGGCGATACGGACCTGATCGGACAGCTGAAAAAAGATGTTGCCATCTGGAATATCAATTCCTTTGGTGAGTTTTATATGCAGATCGAAGAGAAATACAGAAAAGACTATGCCTCTGCTTTAGACAAGCTTCGCACAGAGCGGGCCCGTTTTGCGGAAAAGCTTGGCAGTCTCCCCGGTGTCCGCATCTTCCCATCCCAGGCAAATTACCTGATGGTGGAACTCACAGGCGAAAATGTCAAAGCCACAGAGATAACAGAGCTTCTTTTAACCCGCTATAACCTGTTTATCAAAGACCTGTCCTCCAAGATCTCCAGAGATGACCGCCAGTTTTTACGGATCGCCATCCGGAATGAAGAGGAAGATGATGTGCTGGTAAAAGCACTTGAAGAAATTTTAACTCACTGATCTGAACAATAACAATATAAAACCACTTTTAATCAGCTAACAATCAGCGGACGCGCCACTGGCGCCTCCTCGATATGCTTGGCAACAAAAAAGACCGCCCGGACCTGTTCATTATCCAGTCCAGACGGTCTTTTCGTTGTATTTACAACCTATTAATTCTTTTTCTTCTTATAGTCTCCCCATGCATACATAACCAGTGCCAGAGCGATAACTCCGTAGGAAATGAATACACGGAAGTACTCACCGATCGCAGCGTCACCAAACAGGTTCTTTCCTGCGGATGGAGCTACGATGAAAAGTAAGTGGAACAGGATACAGCCAAGAAGCGCCTGTCCGTTGGTTGCCTTTTTAATGGATGCACCACCTACCAGAATGGCTGCACCTGCGTACAGACCCACCTGCTCATGGGCACCGTAAGTCTGGAAGGAACCCATGTTCTGAACGAAGATCAGCTGTCCCCAGCCAGCCAGTACGGTAGAGATCACGATAGCGATCACGCGAACGCGGTCCACATTGATACCGGAAGCATTTGCAACGGTGCGGTTCTGTCCAACAGCACGGAACTGCTGGCCGATCTTTGTTTTCATCAGGGCATTGTTAAAGATACATAACAGTCCTACAACAAAGAAGGTAACCATCGGTACAGTGACCATGGAGAATATATTCTTTACAAATGGAAGCTGTGCTACTACGATAGCAGCCACGCAGATGCCTCCATAAGTAAATGCTTTTTTCTTCTCCATTTTCTTCCTTGCAAACAGGACCATGGCGCCCACTGCAATAATACCGCAGATAATAAGAACAGCTGTGCTGAAGGAAACTCGCAGCAGACCATCTAAAGCATATTTAAAACCACGGTCTGTAGAAAGGTCGATGGTATTTGCAACACCGGTAGAACCCTTGATCACCAGACCCGGAGCCTTTAACGGGATCAGGTTGCCGAAGATAAACAGGAACAATAACTGATATAATCCGTTTGCAAAGTAACCTAAGATCAAACCACCGATCATTTCCTGGCCCTTCATCTTGTTCATCAGTTTACCAATGAGGAAACCGAAGAAAGCTGCGATGGGCATAGTCATAAGCATGGCAACCAGAAATCCTGGAAGACCGCTGATGCCCCATTCGATCACCCATAAAGCGGCGATCTGTGCTGCCATGGCACCAATGGTGATGGCAAAGTTGATACCCATACCGGCAACGATCGGAATAATAAGGGCCAGTACAATAAATGCGTTTCGGCTTAAACGGCCGAATAATTCATACATTACATAAGAAACTGTCTGTCCGGAGCAGATGAGTCCGATGATACATAATACCACGAACATGACGGTAACTGCATTTTTCTGCAGGATTTCACGAATATCCCATTTACTACGCACGAGACTCACCTCCTGACTTTGTAAGTGCGTACAGAATGATTCCATTGGAGATCAGGATACGCAATGTTTCGGAAATAGTGGAACCAGGTACTAATACGTTTGCAACCGGCATTCCCAGTGTTAAAACACCCTGGAACAGGAAG
>UMJH01064646.1_pt1 | contig 13062 bp, 9 predicted proteins | sample 1966011 | NCBI WGS metagenome assembly UMJH01 (sample SAMEA4836146, study PRJEB28245) | human gut metagenome | biome: gut microbiome; material: fecal sample | place: Denmark | collected 2008 | reverse complement strand
AGCAGGTCATATGCCTCTTTTTCATGTTCCTTGATAAAACGTTCCATAGCTTCATTTAACATGTTCTGTTCCTTCTTTCCGGTTCGCTTTCGGACCTTTGCTTTGTGTTTTTTTCTTTTCCGGGCATTTAAGTCCTGCAAATACCTGGATGGATCTTGCAAGGACAAGAGCCTCTTTCTGGTCATCCAGATGTCTTTCCTTACCTGACGGCAAAAAGCCGTTCATACTGTCTTCAGCTGTATCAAGGACCTGATGCCAGATATATCCTGACGGCAGATTGGGAAGTGCAAATGCATGTGGCTCCCAGTGCATGTTGTAAGCAGTATAGAAATAAGGTTCCTCGCTGCCGTCTGTATTTTCTCCATAGGAAGCGCTGTAAAATACGCCTAACTGGCGGCTGTAGCGCTCAAAGTCCGGACACCATGCCTTTTCCCCGTGGAAAGACACATCCGGCAGTCCTACTGACTTATGATCCATTAAAGTAGGTTCTGTACTGCGGTGGAACAGGCTGTGCTTTTTGCGGAATGCGATCAGGTTTTTCGTAAACTCATAAAGCCCCTTGTGAGAGTCTAATAAATTCCAGTTTAACCAGGAGATCTCATTGTCCTGGCAATAAGCATTATTATTTCCCTTCTGGGTACGGCCAAATTCATCACCAGCCATAAGTAACGGGGTTCCCTGGCTTAAGAAAAGCATGGTAAGAGCATTTTTAAGCTGACGTTTTCGTAAGCCAATGATCTTTTTCTTTCGCACCGGTCCTTCTGCGCCACAGTTCCAGGACTGGTTGTAATCGGTACCGTCATGGTTTTCCTCGCCATTGTCCTCGTTGTGCTTATGATCGTAAGAAACCATATCCATTAAAGTAAAGCCGTTGGTATTCGCCATGTAATTAATAGAAGCCACTGCATCCGGATTGTCCTTTACATGAAGAGCCACCTGGTTTAACATACCTTCATCGCCCTTTAAGAAGCTGCGCATATCCAGCATAAATCCTGTTTCGTAAGCAGATAAACGGCGTCCGGTCTCTTTCTTTTCTTCTTTGGTTCTGTTGCCCCTGTCTGTTTCCGTCGCAGTTCTCACTTCATCCCAGTTCTTCGCCCAAAGTTTCAGATCAGAAAGATATGGGTCTTTCACAATAGTTTCCAAAGGGGCATAACCTACTAAATGGATACCATCTACATGATACTGGGCAGCCCAGAAGCGGAGTACATCTACCACATAGGAAGGAGACTGTGTCCCGTCAAAGTATAATTCAACGACCAGCTCCAGACCTTCTTTATGTAATGCCTTCACCAGAGTCTTAAACTCTTTTACCGGATCCTTTTTCTGTCCCGGCGCTGCGCCTGCATAGGCTGCTTTTGGCGCAAAGCTGTGTCCACAGCAGTACCCCCAGTAATTCACCTTTCCAGGAACATCTTCCATGACTTCATCAAATTCTACAGGCGGCATCATTTCTACTGTGGTAATGCCCAGTTCTTTCATATAAGGGATCTTATCTGCGACCGCTCCAAATGTTCCCCGCCTCCAGCTTTCACCTTTAAAAGAAGCATGTTTTGAAAAGCCTCTTGGGTGTATCTTGTATACAATGCACTCATCCGCCGGAATTTTGGGCCGTCTGTCCTCTTCCCAGTCAAAATCTTCTTTCACTGCTTCAAAAGGTGTGTGAAGCGCCCGTGCTGCTGTCTTCTCATCTCCCCATTTTTCCCGTCCAGTAAAACAGGTTCCAAATGGGTCCGGAATTTCTTTTCCTTCTTCCTCAAAGGCATATTCCAGACCGGTAAAATCCCCTTTTACCGTCATGAAATGCACATCCCCCATACGGGCATTTTCCGGAAATGTAAATCTGGCGATCCGTTTCCTGCTGCCCTTTTCAAAAAGCAGCAATGCCGGACTTTTCTCAGAAACAAATGCTACATCAAATCCCCCCGGAGTCTTTGTCACTCCCAGCGGATAGATCTTTCCTTCATTTGTTTCTATGATATACTCTCTTTTCATATATTGCCGCCTTTCAGTTTCCTTCTATTAAATTACATTACACTGCTAAATCTTCATGCCCTCTAAACAGCATTGCTGCAAAGGAGCTGTTTCCCAGATCTTCCCTACTTCTGGCTCTCGATCTGCTCTACCAGGTCAGTGAGATACATCCACCGGTCCATCTTCTCTTCTAACTGTGCCTCTTTTTCTGTCTTTTCTTTCATCAGTTCATTGAGACGGGTATAATTGCTGGCAGATTTCTCGATCTCTGTTTCCAGGGCTGCAATGGCCTCTTCCAGACCTGCAATATCCCCTTCAATGGTCTCCCATTCTCTCTGCTCTTTGTAGCTTAAACGCAGCTTTTTCTGGGCACCGGAAGTCTCTTTCCAGTTATTTTTGTTCACTGCCTTTGCATTTGCAGCGTTTTCTTCGTCAGTATCTTTATCGGATGCCTTTCCAGAACCTGCATTTCCGGCTCCAGCCCCATTTCCACTGATCTGTGGATGACGCTCATTCCATGCACGCTGATAATCGGTAAAACCACCCTCATACTGCTGCACCACACCATTTCCCTCAAAAGCGAAAATGCGGTTTACCACACGGTCCAGGAAATAACGGTCATGGGATACAGTGATCACAATACCAGGGAATGTATCCAGATAATCTTCCAGTAAGATCAGCGTCTGGATGTCCAGGTCATTGGTCGGCTCGTCCAGGATCAGTACATTTGGCGCTTCCATAAGGATACGCAGAAGGTACAGACGGCGTTTTTCACCTCCGGACAGCTTTCCAATGGTTGTATACTGCATACTGGAAGGGAACAGGAAACGCTCTAACATCTGGCTGGCGCTGATGCTGCCGTCTTTTGTCTTTACGTACTCTGCTGCATTGCGGATATAGTCGATCACCTTCAGGCTTTCGTCCATAGCCTCATTTTCCTGGGAGAAATAACCCAGCTTTACAGTCTGGCCGATCTCTACTGTACCGGAGTCCGGCTGTACCCAGCCGGCAATGATCTTCATCAACGTAGACTTTCCGCTTCCGTTCTGGCCGATAATACCTACACGGTCATTTTTCAGGAAGATATAGGTGAAATCTTTCATCAGCACCTTATCACCATATGATTTGCAGATGTCCTTCAGCTCTACGGTAGTACGTCCCAGACGGCTGCCAATGGACTCCAACTGTACATTTCTGTCATACTCCGGACCTTCCTGGTCACGAAGCTGCTCATACCTCTGGATATGGGCTTTCTGCTTGGTAGAACGGGCTCTGGCACCACGCTGCATCCAGGCGATCTCTGTGCGCAGGATGGACTGGCGCTTGCGCTCTGCTGCCTCTGCCATGCTTAAACGCTCTGCCTTTAATTCCAGATATTTCTCATAACCGCCCTGATAACTGTACAGTTTTCCCTTGTCCAGCTCTACAATACGGTTGGTAACGCTGTCCAGGAAATAACGGTCATGGGTGATCATTAAAAGTGCGCCCTTAAATGCCTTTAAATAACCTTCCAGCCAGTCAGCCATCTGGCTGTCCAGGTGGTTGGTAGGCTCGTCCAGGATCAGCAGATCTGCTGTACTTAAAAGAACGCTTGCAAGAGCCACACGTTTTCTCTGTCCGCCGGAAAGAGTCTCCACTTTCGCGTCAAAATCTTCGATCTCCAGACGGTTTAACATGGTCTTGGCAGAAGCCTTTAACTCTTCCACAGAGCTGAAATGAGGCTCGTTTTTATTGTCCCTTACAATGCTGTCAAGAATGGTATCTCCAGGGGTAAATTCCGGGATCTGGGGCAGATAGCGGATATACAGGCTGCGGCCTTTTACAACCGTACCGCCATCCGGCTCCTCCAGACCTGCAGCGATCCGTAACAAGGTAGATTTTCCTGTGCCGTTGATACCGATGAGACCCACTTTTTCTCCTTCGTTGATAGAAAAAGCAGTGTCGTTGAACAGCAGGCGTTCTGTATAGGATTTTGTTAAATGTTCGATGGTAAGTAAATTCATGTAATTGATCCTAACTATTTCTTTATTGATTGTTGAATTTTGGGTTCGTTCTAGTTCACTCACAAACACGCACTAACGTGCTCCACTGCCTGCTTACGCAGGCGGTTTGTTCGTTAATTCATTATACTATTTTTTGATCACTAATTCTACTGGGCAGTGGTCAGAACCAAACACTTCTGTATGGATCTTTGCGCTCTCCAGCTCATCTTTTAAGCTTTCGCTGACACAGAAATAGTCAATACGCCAGCCTGCGTTCTTCTCTCTTGCTTTAAAACGGTAGGACCACCAGGAGTAAATCCCTTCTGTATCCGGGTAGAAGTAGCGCCAGGTATCAATAAAACCGTCATTTAAAAGGTCCGTGAACTTGCCTCTTTCTTCATCAGTGAAGCCCGCATTCTTCCGGTTAGTCTTTGGATTTTTCAGGTCGATCTCTTTGTGGGCTACGTTTAAATCGCCGCAGAAGATCACCGGCTTTTTCTCTTCCAGCTTTTTAAGATATGCTAAAAATGCATCTTCCCAGGTCATACGGTAATCCAGTCTGGCAAGACCATCTTTGGAGTTTGGAGTATAGCAGGTGACAATGTAATACTCTGGGAATTCAGCTGTGATGACTCTGCCTTCATGGTCATGTTCCTCAATGCCAAGGCCATAGGAAACAGAGATAGGCTCTTCTTTTGTGAACATGGCTGTGCCGGAATAGCCTTTTTTCTCAGCATAGTTCCAGTACTGGTGATAGCCCGGCAGATCCAGATCGATCTGGCCTTCCTGCAGCTTACTTTCCTGTATACAGAATACATCTGCATCTACCTCATTGAAAAAGTCCATAAAGCCTTTTCCCACGCAGGCACGCAGACCGTTTACATTCCAGGATATGAGTTTTTTCATAATTGTTTCTCCTTTTGCTGTATGGCAACGCCCCCGCCTTATGGCGGGGAAAGCAGTTGTGCTGATAACACATCCCCGCATAAAGCGGGAAAACTGTTGCACTCCACTGCCCCGCGAAGCGAGGCAAAATACTCTCCCTTATTCTGGATAAACCAGTCTGGACTCCGGGAACTCATCAATATGGGTCAGCACCTTCAGATACTTTGCAGCCAGATATTTTGCCATTCCCAGGTTCATATCCAGGTAATTGCCGCAGTCTTTTGGAGATGCGCCTGGTACTTCCCCTTCAAAGTCACGGACAAATTCATACATTTCTACTACTAATGGCAGAATGTCTTTTGACTCATAATCACCTGCTAAAAGCAGATAAAAACCGGTTCTGCAGCCCATCGGTCCAAAGTATACTGTCTTGTCTCCAAAATCCTTGTGGTTTCTTAAAAAGGTAGCACCCAGATGCTCGATGGTGTGCATTTCTGCGGTGTTCATAACAGGTTCTTCGTTTGGGGAAGTCATACGCAGATCAAAGGTGGTAACGGTGCTGTCTCCTACTTTGTCTTTTCTGGATACGTAAACTCCCGGCTGTAATTTAATATGGTCGATGGTAAAACTTGCGATCTTTTCCATGGTTATTTCCTCTTTTCTCTCTTTTTCACTTATTTTCCGCTGCTGTGTACCTTCCCCGCGCTGCGGGGAAAACACCCCTAGAAATGGCAGAAAGGCAGGTCCCAGCACTTCCCGGTTCCTGCCCTCCTTACTCTTATCGTTCTTTATACTACGACCGCCCCAAAGGGGCGACCGCTTTTGATCCTATTTTTTATCCGAATGATTAGTCATCCTCTTCATCACTTTCAGTTACAGTGAAGGTAAATCTCTTACGTGCCATTTCATCGCTTTCCAGATACTCATCGTAGGTAGTGATCTTATCGATCAGCTTGCCGTTGATGATCTCCATAATACGGTTAGCAGTGGTCTGTACGATCTGGTGGTCACGGGATGAGAAGATCATCACGCCTGGGAACTTGATCATACCACGGTTTAATGCGTCAATAGACTCCATATCCAGGTGGTCAGTCGGCTCATCTAACATCAGTACATTTGCGCCGGAGATCATCAGCTTGGATAACATACAACGTACTTTCTCACCACCGGATAATACCTTAACCTTCTTAACACCGTCTTCACCTGCAAACAGCATACGTCCTAAGAATCCACGTACATAGGTTACGTCCTTCTCAGGAGAATACTGGGTCAGCCACTCAACAATGGTGTCATCATTTGCAAACTCAGCGGAGTTATCCTTCGGGAAGTAAGACTGGGTGGTTGTAAGTCCCCACTTGTAGCTTCCTTCATCTGGCTCCATTTCACCTGCAAGGATCTTGAATAATACAGTCTTTGCACGCTCGTTTGGTCCAACTAAAGCAACTTTGTCCTCTCTTCCAAGGATAAAGGAGATATCGTCTAAGATCTTCTCACCATCAATAGTCTTGCTTAAGTGTTCTACAGTAAGAACTTCATTTCCGATCTCACGGGCCGGACGGAAGTCGATATATGGATACTTTCTGCTGGATGGCTTGATGTCATCTAACTGGATCTTCTCTAAGGCTCTCTTACGGGAAGTAGCCTGCTTGGACTTAGAAGCATTTGCAGAGAAACGCTGGATAAATTCCTGTAATTCCTTGATCTTCTCTTCCTTCTTACGGTTTGCTTCCTTCATCTGCTTGATGATCAGCTGGCTGGACTCAACCCAGAAGTCGTAGTTACCAGCGTACAGCTGGATCTTGCCGTAGTCGATATCAGCGATCTGTGTGCAGACTTTATTTAAGAAATAACGGTCATGGGATACTACGATAACGGTATTCTCAAAGTTGATCAGGAACTCCTCTAACCATGCGATGGCATCCAGATCCAGGTGGTTGGTAGGCTCGTCAAGAAGCAGGATGTCAGGATTTCCAAACAGTGCCTGTGCCAGTAAAACTTTGACCTTCTGTGCACCTAACAGAGTGCTCATCTGTGCATAGTGGAATTCAGTACCAATGCCAAGACCATTTAACAGGTTCTCTGCGTCAGACTCAGCTTCCCAGCCGTTCATGGTAGCGAACTCACCTTCCAGTTCTGCTGCCTTGATACCATCTTCATCTGTGAAGTCTTCCTTCATGTAGATGGCTTCCTTTTCCTTCATGATCTGGTACAGTCTTGCATTTCCCATGATAACAGTATCCAGAACGGTGTACTCATCATATTTGAAATGGTCCTGCTGTAAGAAGGAAAGTCTCTGTCCCGGAGTGATGGCAATATCACCGCTGGTTGGCTCTAACTGTCCGGAAAGGATCTTTAAAAATGTAGACTTTCCGGCGCCGTTTGCACCGATCAGTCCATAACAGTTGCCTTCTGTAAACTTAATATTTACATCTTCAAACAATGCTTTCTTGCCTACACGAAGGGAAATATTATTTGCACTTATCATGTCATTTACCTTTCTTATAAATAAATCTGTTGTTTTTGTTTCCGCTAAAAGAGGGGGCATTTGCTGTCCCCTCTTTTCTGTCTTATGTACTTACAGGATAACCTGAAAAATACATTCTTCGCTCAATATCAGATTGTACAGGGAAACATCGCATTTTGCAAGGTCTTTTTACAGGAAATTCCCCATTTGCAGACTATTTATAAGCTATTTCTCCGTCAGTTATCCGCTGATGCCGGTGATCCGTTCATCCGCTGCCAGTTTTAACAGCATTGCATTCTTATCATATAAAGGCGGATATACTACTTCCAGTTCTATCTTTGTACCATTCTTGCCTTTTCCCACCTTCAGATTTGAAATCTTGACCTTTTCTTCTGAAAAATGCATCTGGATATCCGCGATCACATTTTCATAATCCGTACAGGTCATCTTAAGAAAACCCCGTATGGGTTCTGCCGTAAGGAAAGAGGTTCTGTGAAGGATCTCCTGGATCGCTACTACCAGTATACCGGCGCAGACACCAATACCATACTTTCCTGCTCCCACTGCCATTCCCACGCCAGCTGTGGTCCACAGTCCCGCTGCTGTAGTCAGACCGCTGACTGTATTATTGCGGACAAAGATCACACCTGCACCCAGGAAACCTACACCGGATACGATCTGTGCCGCCACACGGGAGGAATCTACCTTTTCTACATCGTAAAAACCATACTTGGATACTACCATCATAAGCGCCGCCCCCAACGCTACAATGGCATGTGTCCTCATACCGGCGCTTTTATCCCTGTTCTTTCGCTCATAGCCGATCATATACCCCAATACGCTGGCTACGATCACTCGCAAAAATAACTCCGCATCTGACGGTATCCCTATTTTTGTTATCATTTCTGCTACCATCTTCATGTCCCTCCTGATCCTGTCTCTTATACTGTGTAGCTTTTATATGCTGATCTTTTCTTCTCTCTTAATACCAGTATAGCCCATCCATATCCACCTGGTTTTGCTCATTTTTCAGGCATCTGTGCTCATTTTCCAAATGATTTCCTGTATTCCACCGGCGTACAGCCTTCTCTTTCTATAAACAGCTTTGTAAAATAACTCTGACTGTACCAGCCACATTCTACGGTAATATCCTTTACCGTCATATGGGTGGTTGCCAGAAGCTCTTTTGCATGGTTTAAGCGAAGCCCAGCCACGTAATCACTGTAGCGCACGCCCAGCGCTGTTTTTAAAAGACTGCTGATATAACTGGCAGACAGACCGAACCGCTCGGAAAGATCTGCCGCTGAAATATCTTCCCGGTAATGTTCCTCAATAAAACGGATCATGGAATTGATCCTGGAGTCCTCAGAAGGACTGCTTAAAAGGCTTCTGGATTTCTGCTCCAGGAAGTTTTTCAGTTCTTTTGGATCCATGTTTTCTGAAACCGGAGTTTTTAAGACCAGACTGAAAAAACTGGCAATATTTTTTCTTGACCGCCCGATCCATTCCTTTTCCTCCATCTTTTTCCCGATCCAGGAAGATAAACTGGAAAAGCTGTTGTAATCTCCGCTCTTCCATGCCTCCTGCCACTTTAAGCATCTGCGGCCGAACTCCACTTTTTCTTCCTCTTCATCTAAAAGAGGACTGAGATAATAAAAACGCCCGGTTCCTTTTATTACCCGCAGGCAACTGAGTTCTTCCAGATTTCCAAGGTCTTCCCTCAGGTTTTCCATGTCCCTTGTAACAGAGGTGCCAAAACAGGTCATTCCTTCTGCAAATGTCCGGGCAGATAAAGTCCTGTAGATCTCCTGTATCCCTTCTCCTTTTTCCGAAAAACAGAGAAGTTTCAAACTGTTATCACTGAATACAGAAACTACATGATCCTCATATCCCTGAAACAGAGCCGGGATCGGATCGGAAACCAGGTTTTCTCCATCCACTGTGATCATCAGCAGCCCGCAGAAATAACCCTTATATTCCCCCAGTCCGATATTTCTTCCATTCAAAGCACTTTCCAGCCAGGTACGGAACAGATTTTTTCTCCGCTCTCCTGCCAGATACTGCTGCAGGCGTACCGCCGTAATGGTCTCCTGGATCGTCTTTTTATCCAAAGGCTTCATCAGATAATCTTCCACTTTCAGCTTTACCGCCTGCTTGGCATACTCAAATTCATTGAAGCCGGTCATGATATAATAACGGGTATCCGGAGATATTTCCTTCCCCAGTTTTATGGCTTCCAGTCCGGAAGGCCCCGGCATCTTAATATCTACATATGCCATGGCGATCTCATGTTCTTCCAGCATTTTTAACATCTCATGGCCATTATAGGCATGAAGGACCTCGTCTTCTTTGGAACATGCCTGGATCAGTTTTTCTATGGAAATATGGATCAGCGGTTCATCGTCGATCACCAGTATCTTCATGTTTTTCCTCCTTGAAAGGAACGATCAGTACCTGAATGGTTCGTCCATCTATACGGTAAATATAAAGCCGGATATCAGGTCCCCACAGGCTGATCCTGTTTTCTACATTTTTTATTCCAATGGACTCCGGGGAGTTTAATTCTTCCTCTTTAAATCCCACACCATCATCCTCAATAAGAATGTACAGACTGTTTCCGTGACGTTCTGCCTCTACAAACAATTTACATGGAACTTCGCTGGGCTCTATGCCATGGATCACTGCATTTTCCACCAGAGGCTGCAATAACAGCTTTGGCATGGAAAGGGACTTAAACTCTTCTGAACAGTTGATCTCATAGGAAAGCCGGTTTCCAAAACGCAGCAGGCACAGGGAACAGTAATCATTTAAAAAGTCCAGTTCTGCCCCTAAAGTAGTCTCCCGGCTGCGGCTTAACACATACCGCAGCAGATGGGCAAAGGAGTAAAAAGCATCATTTAAAGCCTCCTGCTCCCCGATCTGGTTTAAGGTAATAAAGCTGTAAATGGTATTGATGATAAAATGAGGCTGAATCTGGGACTGGAGCGCCTGTAACTGCAGGTTTTTCTGGGCCAGCTTCAGCTCATATTCATTGCGGATGGTCTCCTGGAGCTGCTTTGCCATGGCATTAATAGAAGTTCCGATCTCATTAAACTCACGGATCACCAATGGCTCACACCGTGAATTTAAGTTGCCCACCTGGAGTTCTCCAAGGACTGCCTTAATATGATAGGTAGGGCGCTCGATCCAGTAATTATTTTTCTTAAACATGGCATATCCCAGGATGGAGCATAACAGACAGCAGGCTGCTGCCATAAACAGGAAAATGGCCATACGGTCTATCACATAGGACGCAGACAGCAGTACATGGACCGTTAGAGGATAATGCTCTAAGGTCTGTGAAAAACACAGCCAGTTTCTGTGGTCATAGTTTACTTTCTGCTGCTTTAAAGCTGCAGTCTGAGTCTTTGTAAGAGGCTTATTGGAATAGATCAGCTGATCTTCGTCATTTGTAAACGCAATGATCAGAGGCGCCTTGCTGGTAAGGCTGGAGAACAGATTTTCAAAATCATCTGTTTTTAAGTTCAGCATGATCACATTTTCCTGATCCTGAAGGAACATGTTGTTTAATTTTCTGGATATGTAAAAACTTCCTGTATCCAGTTCTTCTTCTTCATCTGCCCCTGTCATATCTTTTTCCGGGATAATAGCCACCCGGCCGTTTTTGTCAAGAGCCGACTGATACCAGCTGCGGCCTGTAAGAGGGTGGATGGTTGGAAGATACTGATACCAGTCAGACGTGTTAAAATACAGCACATTTCCGTCTGACATGACTAACATATCCCCAAAATCTTCTCTGGAATAGGTAGTCAGCTGTAAAAGTTTTCCAATTTCTTCTCCTACCTTGTTCTGGTCATAGGGTGTCAGGTCCTCAAAAGGCGTCCTGGACTGAAAAAAGGAATGATAATAAGGTGCTTTTGTCAGGTTATCAATATCGTTAAGATATTTTGTCATGTATGCCGAGATCAGTTTCGTATTATTCTCCGCCCGGCTGCGTATCTCCTGATACTGGTAAGTTCCAAACAGATAGGACACCAGAAAGCTGACCACTACAATTGGAAGGAGACAGCTGAGGATAAAATTTACAAATAATTTTCTGGAAAGGGACTGTACTTTCTTTTGTTTCATATGTAACCTCTTCGTCTGATTAATATTGAATTATAGCACAATTTTATTGCTGGTAAAAGTTTAATTTTTGTCAATCTTTACAAAATTTTTACTTGACTGGAATTTTTCTCATATTATAAATTCCCCAGTATACAAAACACCCGGCAAACCTGTTGGATCTGCCGGGTGTATGTCTGCTTCGCAGCCCCTTGTTTTTGACTGCGCGACTTACTTATTTGAATAATTTAGCTACACGCTCTTCCATGCTGGAAACTGCCTGCTCTGGGGTGTAGTTGTCTTCCAGGATGCACTTCTGGATCTCGTTTGCGAAGATTTCTTTTGCTTCCTGATACTGTGGGATAAATGGTGTCTTATAGGTGCTGTACTGTACCTGATCTACGATGATCTGAAGATTTGGATCTTCTTCTACCATCTTCTTGTATTCTTCAGAGTCTATGCAGCTCTGTCTGGTAGGAAGATATCCGGTACCATTTGCCCAGCGTACTGCATTTTCGGTGTTGGTCATGTACTTTAAGAACTCCCAGCCAGCCTTCTCTTCTTCTTCGCTGTGGCCCTTGAACATTAACAGGTTAGAACCACCTGCAGGATAGGAAAGTGTGGTATCCTGAGGAACTGCACCTACACCAACTTCAAATTCACAGGTCTTCTCTAATCCCTTTAACTGAGCACTGCTCTGCTGGATCATAGCTGCTGTGCCGCCTGCAAATGCATTTCTGCAAGCCTCAGAAGAGTTGTAATCCTGACCGGATGGAACATGCATGGTTCCGTCTGCGATCATTTCTTTCCACAGATACAGTGGCTTTGTTCCAGGATCGCCTGCAAATCCGATGCCGTCTTCTGTCTCATTGAAAATGGTTCCGCCTGCGTTCATAACCAGTGACATGTAATACCACTGATCCAGTGGGCAGGAATATCCATAAGAACCGTTTCCAGTAAGAGCCTTAGCATCTGCCTTTAAGTCATCCCAGGTTACAGGAGCTTCTTCCAGACCTGCTTCTTTGAAACGATCCTTGTTGTAGTACAGTACCGGAACGCTGCGGGAATGAGGAAGGGCTACTAATGCTCCATCATAGTAGGAAGCGTCTAACAGACCTGGCATGAAATCGCTCATATCGTAGTTCTCTTCATCTACGAAATTCTGAAGGTCAACTAACTGATCTGCGTCAGCGAAAATTCCTAACATACCAATCTCCATCTGGGCTAAAACAGGAGCTTCGCCAGCTGCTAAAGCGGCCTGCATCTTAGTACCTGCGTCTGTGTAAGAACCCTGATGTACTGCTTTTACAAAGATCTTGTCCTGGGACTCGTTAAAGGAGTCTGTGATCTGCTGGATCAGTTCTCCGTTGGAAGAACCCATGCAGTGCCAGAACTCGATAGTGATCTTGTCACCGTTATCTGCTGCAGCTGCTTCTGTGCTTCCCTCTGCTGCCTTGGTGTCCTCTGCCTTTGCTGCTGTAGTATCAGCCGGTTTTGCGGAACTGCCGCATCCAGCTAACATACCAGCTGCCATAGCTGCTGCCAATACTCCTGCTACTTTTCTTTTCATTTTCTTTCCTCCTGTGTTTGTTTAATATACTTTTTATTTATAATTTACTAAAACTTCCCACACCGATGTGGTGTGTTGAACCT
>UMJH01009026.1_pt1 | contig 13187 bp, 10 predicted proteins | sample 1966011 | NCBI WGS metagenome assembly UMJH01 (sample SAMEA4836146, study PRJEB28245) | human gut metagenome | biome: gut microbiome; material: fecal sample | place: Denmark | collected 2008 | reverse complement strand
AGCTTCGCTAAGTGCAGCTACCTCATTAACGGCTGGCAGATACCACACTCCGGTAGTCGCTGTCGAATAGTTCGTACCTTCCGGGTTCTGGACATGCACCCACCTGAAAGCATCGTAATTACTGAAATCACTGGATAGATTCTTTATGGTAGCCATATTCTTTAAACCATCGTTTTCATCGGTTGCATTTGTCAGAGTTTCCTGCGGTCCCCAAGCCAATTTGCCGGCGGTATTACTTCCACCGTTCCAGTTTTCCGGCGGTCCGTCCAGACTTACGATTTTACCACTTGTGCCCTTATAGTCCACTTCGTACACGAGGCCGATGCAGATCTTGCTAACATCAAGGATGGTTGACCAAGTCTCGTCCGAGTAATAGTAATCGCCTACCTTGGCAGGGATGTTATATTTCTCCGTTGTCCAGGTGTCGTTGATATCGACGGTCATTTCCGTAGTAGTCGACGGCTCGTCTTCGGCGGTGATAAGAGTTCCGGCGGCGTTGACGCAGTAGTTGCGTTTCAGAGGTATTCCGGAGGGGATGGTGATTTCTTTCAGCATTTTACCATTGCCGCTGACTGACGAGAATTCTAGTTTGATGAAATCCATCGTGGCATCGTCTCCAGCAAGGATGTAATCGGAGAAGAGGATTTTGCAAGAAGCTCCATTGATCTCGATCGATTCGCTGAAGTTGCTGTTCCCGGAGTTGCAAGTCATGGTCGCCGAATATTTATCACTCGTATAATCACTGAAGAGATTCAGCCTCTCAGGTACCTTATAGGTGACCGTCACACCATCGCAGTAACCGAAGTTCGTCGCATCTTTTTCCGCAATCGTCAGTTTGGTGAAAGGCCGGGTAAGGGTGGCCTTTAAACCTTTCAGTGCCGTAGCTTCTTTGGTGAAGGATTGACTTGCAAAGAAAGCATCCCGCACTTCGGGAGCATTAGTATATGCCTTAATCTTTACCTCTAGCAAGCCTTGCGCTCCGTAATCATCGTCTTGGTCTGTTCCGTAGTACTTATCGGGAAAATGGTCAACGGATAATCCGCCAATGGTAGTAGGCGAAGCGGTTGCGTCCTTATCTATATAGTCTGCCCACAGCAATGCCTTATATTCACCGGGGTCTGCCAATTCGAATTTAAACGTAATACCGCTGGTTCCGCCCTCAGTGACTATTTTCTCCTGACGAACCTTTAGTTGGCGGTCATGCCAACTCCGCACTTCAAGGATGCAGCGGAGTTTGTGGTTGTCGGGAGCCGCGGGCAGTGCCCGTGTCCCGATTTGCGCGAAATCTTCGGGCAGCGAGGCGGTGAGGGTCACGCGGTTGGCGTTGGTGTCGGTCGGCAGCGCATCGGTTTCGTCCTGACTGCACGAGGTCATCAGCCCCACGAGGGCGACGATCCAGAGGTAAAGATGATACTTTTTCATGTGTTCAGTAATTTAAAATTTTAATTTATTGGTCATTCACTCTTTTATCAATGTAGCAGACCGTCGAGGTCTACGTCTATATTCCCGTCAAAATCGTCGTCTATGTCCACGCCTCCCTGCATCTCGTTGGTGAGGAAACGGGCACGCACGGTGGTGAGGTGTCCCCGCCGGTAGGGCACTTTCAGCCCGGTGGTGCGGCTGATGACGTTGCCGCCGCTGTCGCGTATCTCCATCGAGAGGCTGACGAACGATTCCGTACCGTTCACAAACACGAAGTCCGTGCCGATGGTGCATTCCTCCTGTCCGTCCGCGGGGACGGCGAGCGGAGTGGTATAGGCTATGCCCGTCCGCGAATCCGCGGGCTTGCCCGCGAGGACGTTGAACACCGTGGGGAGGTAGAAGCCGTAGGAGAACGTGATGGTAAATGTTTCATCGTCGGCGCGCTGCTTCTTTGTCTTCCGGAGGAAATCCTTCACGTCGGTAGCTATCAGTTCGTACTTCGCCAGCGGGCGCACCATATCCACGCTGACCTGCACCCGGGCGTTCCATTCGTCGCGGTACTGCCGCAGGTCGAGGGCGGCGGTTCCGTAGAGGCAGTCGCGGTGAGGGGTGCTGCCCGTATAGGGGTCGGTGCAGGCCACCTGCTGCAAGTTGTCCGTATCGTAATAGAGGTCGTCCGTTGTACCTGCCTTTACGTAGTCCGTCCATACGGCGAGGGTATATTCCAGCGCATGCAGTTTCAGATGGATGGGGAGCGAGATTTTAGCGTCTCCGTCTTCTTCGGCGGTCTCCATCACCGTCACCTGCCGGGTTGTGGGCTTGCCTTCCCGCCACGCCTCGATGATGAAGCGGCGGCGGTAGCCATCGTCGGCTTTCGTTGTTATGTTGCGGGCCTTATTGGTTCCGCTGCGTGCACTTTCCTGCGTGATGATTTCCAGCGGAACAAGTTCCAGATCGAGCGTCACTTCGGTGTTGACCTCAACGAGCGTAGGGTCAACGCCCTCTTCGCCCTCTTCCGTCATGCCGGGGTAGTCGTGTACACAACTGGCAAGGGCGATTGTCAGTACAAGGGCGATAAATCCTATCGTGTATTTCTGTTTCATAAGCCGTTATTTTTTAAGGTTAAAACGATAGACCACGGAAAGCCCCACGCGGGTGATTCCCCAATAGTTCTTCGTCCGGGTGTTGATGCGTGCGCCGTTATCCATATTATAATAGGTGCCGTAGCGCATGTTGGCATAGCCTGCACCGAGGGTGAACTCGCCCGCCCAATGCTCATCAAAGGGCAACAGGTAACCGTAACTGATACCTGCGCCGAGAAGCGGACGGCCGATGTCCTGATAGCGGTCGCGGTTCCACTTCACGCTGTACCGGCCCACGTGTGCATGAACGCCGAGGAAATGCCCCTCTCCGGGCTTCGATAGCCAGTAACGGGCTTCGGGCTGGATGGTAAACGTCTTTACGGCGTGTTTGCTGCCCACATACCACGGGCACCAGAGTACAGGCAATTCTACGGAGAAATGTTCGCTCACCTGCACATCGGCGGCAAGGTTCATTATCGTACCCGCCCATGCCGCAAGGTTGGTTTTGACGGCCACATAGCGGGATGAAGTTTGCGGAGAGGATACCGATTCGTCCGTTTGCATCGGTTGCGCATTCAGTGAGGAACAAAGAATGAAGCCTATTATCAGGCAGCTAATGTTTTTTTTATTCATTGATACATGTATTTATTTTGTTCTTTAACTATTGTTGTTTGTTCTGTTTCGCAAAGCTATATATCCTTAAGTTGCAATTCGTCAAAACCCTATTGCCATTTTATCAAAATCTTAGTGTTTATGCGGGATTGAGGAGTGTTTTATCCTGAATTCTCTTTTTCGCGGTATTGTTTAGGTGTAATCCCATCGTGATATTGCGCAAAAGCCCGGTGCAATGCCGAAGGTGAAGTGAAGCCGGATTTCAGGGCAACTTGGTTGACTGTGAGCCCCGGATGATTCCGCAACAGCTCTTCGGCGTAATGGATGCGGTAGCTGCGTACCACATCGCTGAAACTTTCTCCCCAGCCTTCATTGAATATCTGTGAAAGATAAGTCCGGTTCAACGGAAGCACCCCTGCCACATCCATCAATTTGAAATCCTTACGCAAATAAGGTTTTGTTTCTTCCATCCATTGCTGTACTTTTGTTGTGTATTCGGGCAGTTTTACAAGGAATACCGTTTCATTCATACTCTTTTCCTGTTGTTCCGCATCGTCCACGACCGGAGGCGGCGGCAATTTTTCCACTTCCTCATTTTCCCGGGCTTCTTCTTCATTCATGGTATGGCGGAAGAAGTTCTCCGGATACGGGTTTTCATGGAAAAAGCCTTTGTAAAAGATGAAACCGAAAAACAACTGGACTATGATATTATGTGCTACGTAGCAATAGGTATTGCCATCCAGCAATATCCAGCAGAAAGCAAACATGATGAACATCGTCCCCAAACCGTAAAACCGCAACCAGGATATTTCCATGTCTTCGGTCGAAGCATAGTTTGCATCACACCATTGCCGGTATGAAACCTCGTGGCGATAGACAATCAGAATCAGATAAGCAATATAGGCAAATACGGAAAAAACGATAACCAATCTGTACCAGACATTGAATTGCCCCATATTAATAGGAAGAGTATCCCAATGAGCCAGACGGACAGGAGTTTCGCCCAGCAGATACATAACCGCAAAATAGAAAGCTACAATCACCAGATAAGGGGACATGACCAGCAAACAGCGTTTCGGGGTGAGCCAGCCGGGGCGGACAACTTCAAGAGGATAGAAAAGGGTGATGATAGCATAAAGATTACCGGTTATCAGGACAAAAGGGGCAAGTACGCTGCTCTCCAACGTTCCCATAAAGCCGAACAAAAGGCCAAAGATACGGATTGCATAAGCTATTCCCCAAGCCAGCATGACATACGCCAGCAAACGCTTGGAGCGACTGCCTTCTGCATGAAGAAGAAGTAAAATCGCTCCCGCTATGCAGATAACGGTACACATCGGTATCAACATCTGCAAAACGGATTCCCATCCGGGAATAATCAGGTTCATAAAATCATCCTATTCATTTTTACACTACGTTTCATCGCGCCTGAACACAAGAAAGGCGTGAGCCACTGTTAACTTTATCCATAAATCAGGTCTTCGCAATACCCGTGTTGTTAGATAAAGCAACAGCACTCACGCCACTTATGTATATAGGCTACCACGTAGCATAACCCGGAAGGGTTTGCAATAAGTAGGTATATAACAAAAGGACGTGAGCGTTTGTTGCTACCATCTCCAACAACACTGAATCAAAGTTGCGAAGTTTGATTTATGGAGATTGGTATTTTTAAACGCTTCCGTTGTCACATGTCTCATTCCGCCCCGAAAAGCAGAATGCGTACAAAGATAACGGATACCGTTTATTTATCAAAGCAGCACGACAATTGTTTTTACCGGACGATGCGAAAATATTAACTTACGAGCAGTAAAGGAGAAAAAAACAATGGACAATTCGATACCCAAAACCGAAAGCCGTCAATTATTCCTTTAAAAAGCACCTTTTTCCCCTTGTTTTGCAAGGAGATTGGAGAAATTAAGTACCTTTAATCACTTAATGTTATTCCGATTGTACAATGATAAACAAGCACACCTTATTATATACATATTGTTTCTTTCTCTGTGTGGCATTAACCGGATGTCACAAGTCGTCCCAACCAATTGACCGGAGTGATATTCGTGAATGGCTTTCACAGGATGCAGACTCGTGCTTATGGTACTATACCGGCCATTATACCACTTTGCTTAAAGAAAAGAGATACCGGGAAATGGAGCAACTGTATGCCTCCGTTTTGCGTGCTATGCCGGAACATCCCAAAGGGGGCAAAAACATGAACTACCTGATGGGCTGGGTGCTGACCTATTATTATAATGCCCTGATGTATCAGGACAAAGCGGACGGCAGCGAATTTCTGACCGACAGCCTGCTGAACAGCCGCCACCCTTACTATACCCAAGTGCTTCGCCCGGAACTGCTTGCCCACTCCTGCAAGTTCTATCTGGCTCAGAACCGGATGAAGCAGGTAGACAGCATCGGACATCTCTTTCTTTCCCTTCCCCCTACGGACGATCCACGAAGAGATGCCCGGACATGGCATGTTATGGCATATTCTCTGGAGTTTTGCAGTATTGACACTAAAGCTCCCATGCAGCTGATGGAACATGCGGTAGCGTCGTGCCGGAAAGCGGAAGGCAAAGTAGGCAATGAAGGTGAAATATACGGCTACATGGGTTACCTCTACTGGAAAAACGGAGAACCGGAGAAGGCGATAACCGCCATTCAGGAAGCGATAGACTGGTACACAGCCCGTCCGGGGACTCCGGGGGACGGATTGATAGAATGTTACAATGACCTTAGTCAGGTATATGCCACCCTTGAACTCTTTGACAAAGCCATAGAAGCCAATACCCTTGCAGTGGAAGCATCCAAGAAGCTGGATAACTGGACGCTGGAAGAGGTGTACCGTTTGCGTGCGGCCTGCTTCAGTAATGCCGGAGAGAAGGATTCTGCGCTGTTCTATATACAGGAAGCCATCAAAGCCACTCCGAAAAGCGCGGAAAAGTACTTCAATCTTTTATTACGCATCAACCGGTTGGATTATTATTATGCCGCCTACCCCGACTCCATAGCCGGACAACTGGATGAATGTTGCCGTCTGCTGAAAGATACCGCCCATATAGACCCGTTTGCCCAAAACTATTTGTATGCTTACCATGGCAAGGCATTGCTGCGAACGCCGGGGCACGAACAAGAAGGAGTGGAACAGTTGGAGCGGAGTTTTCGGAATTTTCAAACGTCCCATTTCCCGGAAGGAATCATTTCCGTCGGCGATGAATTGATACGCGCCTACATCCGGACAGGGATGCCGGACCGGATTTCATCTATATATTCCTTATATACCGAAACAAGCGACAGCCTGCGGCATCGGGCACGTGCCAATGTTGCTATCGGAGCCAATGTCCGTTACGAGACGGGACGCAAGGAACAGGAGAACCTTGTTCTTGCCGCCGAGGTGTCTTTGAAGCAACGGACACTGATTTTTACCCGGCTATTGGTCGGACTGCTGTTTGTCATCCTTCTCGTTGGGGGGATGTATATGCGTCAGCGCCAGCGTTTCCTTCGTCAGGTCAGTAACGCACGCCTCTCACAAATCAGCGGATTGCTCCAGACACAACAGGAACTGAAAGAGAAAAATGAATCCTTGCAGGGAATGCAGGAAGAACTGCGTCAAAGCAACGAGGCATTGTTCGAGGCAAAACAAGAGTTAAGTCGGCATAATGCTTCATTGACACAAAAGAAAGCTGTCAGCAATCTTCGGATGAAAATCAGCACCGAAATTTTCAATTCCGACAAAGAAGCTGAGTTCCGCCGTAGCTTCACAGCCTTCTATCCCGATTATATTCCTGCACTGCACCGGTTAAGCCCGGACATTACCCGTACAGACGAGCTGATTGCCATGCTTATTATTCTGGAATTAAGCAGTGACGAGATTGCTCTCACGTTGGGTATTTCCAAAATTGGAGTGAACAAGGCCCGTAGCCGTATGCGTAAAAGACTGGGGTTAGCCGGTGACACTAAATTGGAGGACTTTCTGAAAGGGATATGGGATTAGCATATATCCTTTATTTGCAGTACCTCTCTTCCTTCCGGAACTATTTCCATACCTGAAAAGGACGTAAAAAAATCCCTTTTTTATTTTTTATATTTTATTTTCTCTTACCTTTGCCACCGTAAAGACAAAGGGGTGCCCCGACGGGCTGAGATTATACCCTCGAACCTGATGCAGTTAGTACTGCCGTAGGAATTGGATATTTTTTTCTTCACAGAACTTACCTTAACGGTGCTTCTTTGTATTTACTTCCATTGTTTTACTTAACAGAAACAGAAAATGAAAGTATTAATCAACAACAAAGAAGTGGAAACCGAAGCCTCTACCCTTTCACAGCTGACCAATGAGCTTTCCTTACCGGCGCAAGGCATTGCCGTTGCCGTCAATAACCGTATGGTTCCACGCATGGAATGGACGAATTACGCACTATCCGAAGGCATATCTATCGTAATAATAAAGGCAGCCTGCGGCGGATAAATTATGAAAACAGTTCAGTTCATTACACATTACACTGAAAAGTACTCCTATCTCGACTCTGCCCGTATGGCATTGAAAGGGGGATGCCGGTGGATACAGCTGCGTATGAAAGATGCCGGCAAAGAGGAAATAGTGTCCGTAGCTATGGAGCTGCGGAATTTATGCAATGATTGCGGCGCCATATTCATCATTGACGACCATGTGGAGCTGGTCAGGGAAATCGGGGCGGATGGCGTGCACCTTGGTAAAAATGACATGTCCGTTGCCGAAGCGCGGCGCATACTTGGAGATGAATATATCATAGGCGGCACTGCCAATACGTACGAAGATGTGAAAAAGCATTGGCTCGACGGAGTGAATTACATCGGTTGCGGACCGTTCAGATACACTACAACTAAACAGAAACTCAGTCCTATATTGGGGTTGGAAGGATATAAGGAGATTATCCGGAAAATGCAGGAAGAAAAGATCTGTCATCTTCCTGTCGTAGCCATCGGCGGGATTACCTTTGCCGATATTCCTGCGATCATGCAGACAGGCGTTACGGGCATTGCTCTTTCAGGCACTGTGTTGCGTGCAGACAATCCGGTAGAGGAAATGAGAAAGATACTTGCCGTAATCAACCAAACAGACAATTATTGAAACAATAAACAAAAAGGTATATGGAAAAATTAGTTATTGCGGGACGTGAATTCAACTCCCGTCTGTTTTTGGGAACAGGAAAGTTTAATTCCAATGAAATAATGGAACAGTCCATTCTGGCATCCGGTACGGAAATGGTAACGGTGGCAATGAAACGCATAGAGCTGGAAAACAAGGAAGATGATATGCTGAAACATATCCGTCATCCCCACATTCAGCTCTTGCCCAACACTTCGGGCGTGCGTAATGCCGAGGAAGCGGTGTTTGCCGCACAAATGGCACGTGAAGCATTCGGAACCAACTGGCTGAAACTGGAAATTCATCCTGATCCGCGCTATCTTCTTCCCGACTCCACCGAGACCCTGAAAGCTACGGAAGAACTGGTGAAACTGGGGTTTGTAGTCCTTCCCTATTGCCAGGCGGACCCCACACTTTGCAAACGGCTGGAAGAAGCCGGCGCTGCTACCGTCATGCCGCTGGGTGCACCTATCGGTACGAATAAAGGATTGCAGACCAGAGACTTTCTGCGGATTATCATCGAACAGGCCACTATCCCCGTGGTGGTAGATGCCGGTATAGGTGCTCCCAGCCACGCTGCCGAAGCAATGGAAATGGGTGCTTCCGCCTGTCTGGTAAATACGGCCATTGCCGTAGCCGGAAACCCCACAGCTATGGCACAAGCCTTCAAACAAGCCGTAGAAGCCGGGCGTATGGCCTATGAAGCCGGTTTGGGATTGCAGGCCGACAGCTTTGTAGCCGAAGCCAGTTCTCCCCTCACAGCCTTCCTTAATGAATAAAACAGCAACAATCAGTTATGAAACCAAGAATAAAATTCCCTCGTTCCGAGAAAGTATATCTGCCGGGAACGTTATATCCCGAACTTCGCGTAGCTATGCGCAAAGTGGAACAAGTGCCCAGTACGACCTTTGTCAATGGAGAGAAAGTGATTAGTCCCAATCCGGACATTTACGTCTACGACACCAGCGGTCCTTTCAGCGATCCCGACATTGAGATAGATCTCAAAAAGGGATTACCCCGCCTGCGCGAACCCTGGATACTGCATCGCAATGATGTGGAGCAGTTGCCGGAAATTACTTCCGAGTACGGCCGTATGCGTCGTGACGACAAGTCGCTCGACCACCTGCGGTTTGAACACATCTCATTGCCCTATCGTGCCAAGCAAGGCAAATGCTGCACACAGATGTACTATGCCAAACAAGGCATCATCACTCCCGAAATGGAATATGTGGCTATTCGTGAAAACATGAATTGCGCCGAATTAGGGATAGACACACATATCACCCCTGAATTTGTCCGCCGGGAAATTGCGGAAGGACGTGCCTTGCTCCCTGCCAATATCAATCATCCCGAAGCCGAACCGATGATTATAGGCCGTAACTTCCTTGTGAAAATCAACACGAACATTGGCAATTCGGCTACCACTTCGAGCATTGATGAAGAAGTGGAAAAAGCACTTTGGAGTTGTAAATGGGGCGGTGACACCCTAATGGACCTATCGACCGGAGCAAACATCCACGAAACCCGGGAGTGGATCATCCGCAACTGTCCGGTTCCCGTTGGTACGGTTCCCATTTATCAGGCGTTGGAAAAGGTGAACGGCAAAGTAGAGGAACTTACTTGGGAACTCTATCGGGACACGCTGATTGAACAATGCGAGCAAGGTGTGGATTATTTCACCATACACGCAGGTATCCGCCGCCACAACGTACATTTGGCGGACAAACGCCTGTGCGGCATCGTGAGCCGCGGCGGAAGCATTATGAGCAAATGGTGTCTGGTGCACGACCGCGAAAGTTTCCTGTACGAGCATTTTGATGATATCTGCGATATATTGGCGCAATACGATGTGGCGGTATCCTTAGGTGACGGTTTACGTCCCGGCTCCACATACGATGCCAATGATGAAGCGCAGTTTGCAGAACTCGACACCATGGGCGAACTGGTGCTTCGTGCCTGGGCAAAGAATGTGCAGGCTTTCATCGAAGGTCCCGGACACGTGCCCATGCACAAGATTAAGGAAAATATGGAACGCCAGATAGAAAAGTGCCACAACGCTCCTTTCTATACGCTGGGGCCGTTGGTTACGGACATCGCTCCGGGCTACGACCATATCACCTCTGCTATCGGTGCGGCGCAAATCGGTTGGCTGGGTACGGCCATGCTGTGCTACGTCACCCCCAAAGAGCACCTTGCATTGCCCGACAAGGAAGATGTGCGCGTAGGAGTTATCACCTATAAGATAGCCGCCCACGCCGCCGACCTTGCCAAAGGACATCCCGGTGCGCAAGTACGCGACAACGCGTTGAGCAAGGCGCGTTATGAGTTCCGTTGGAAAGACCAGTTCGACCTCTCGCTCGACCCGGAACGCGCACAGACTTATTTCCGGGCAGGACGCCATATAGACGGAGAATACTGCACGATGTGCGGCCCTAACTTCTGTGCAATGCGGTTGTCAAGGGAATTGGGAAAGAAAAAAGAATAACTATCGGATTAACTTTATCATAGAATAAAATGTTTTCAGACGAATTAGAAAAAATATCCTGGGAAGAAACGACCGTCCGCATCAATTCAAAGACAGATGCGGATGTGCGCCGCGCACTTTCCAAGGAGCATTGCGACGTAGAGGATTTTATGGCGCTCATTTCACCGGCCGCCGTTCCCTACTTGGAAACAATGGCGCGTTTGAGCAAGAAATATACGGAAGATCGTTTCGGCAAAACGATTTCCATGTTTGTGCCATTATATATTACGAACTCCTGCACCAACTCCTGTGTGTACTGTGGTTTTCACATCAGCAATCCCATGCCCCGTACCATACTGACAGAGGAGGAAATTGTCAATGAGTACAAGGCTATCAAGAAGCTCGCGCCTTTTGAGAACCTGTTGCTGGTTACAGGTGAAAATCCCGCCAAGGCAGGCGTTCCGTACATTGCCCGCGCACTCGACTTGGCAAAGCCTTATTTCAGCAACCTGAAGATTGAAGTAATGCCCTTGAAAGCCGAAGAATATGCCGAACTGAAGACGCATGGCATGAACGGCGTCATCTGTTTTCAGGAGACCTACCACAAGGCGAACTATAACATATACCACCCGCGTGGCATGAAGTCCAAATTCGAATGGCGCGTAAACGGCTTTGACCGTATGGGGCAGGCAGGCGTACATTCCATCGGCATGGGAGTGCTCATCGGTTTGGAAAAAGAGTGGCGGACGGACATTTGCATGATGGCATACCATCTGCGCTACCTTCAGAAGCATTATTGGAAAACGAAGTATAGCGTCAATTTCCCGCGTATGCGCCCTTCGGAGAACGGCGGGTTTCAACCCAACGTGATTATGAGCGACCGCGAGCTGGCTCAGGTTACCTTTGCCATGCGAATATTCGACCATGATGTAGACATATCCTACTCCACTCGCGAACCGGCTTTCATACGCGACCACATGGCAACTTTGGGAGTTACCACCATGAGTGCGGAGAGCAAAACAGAACCGGGCGGATATTATAGCTATCCGCAAACTCTGGAGCAGTTCCACGTCAGCGACGAGCGCAAAGCCGTAGAAGTGGACAGGGCTTTGAAAAGTTTGGGACGGGAACCCGTATGGAAAGATTGGGATGCCAGCTTTGACCTGAAACGTGTCTGACACTCTTTACATATATAATTATGACCCGATACAGCAGACAAACCGCCCTTCCCGAAATAGGAGAAGACGGACAAGAGAAACTGCATAAGGCAAAAGTGTTGATAGTAGGTGTAGGAGGGCTTGGCTCCCCTATCGCCCTCTATCTTGCGGGTGCAGGAGTAGGCACAATAGGCTTGGTGGATGACGATACGGTGAGTATCAGCAATCTGCAACGCCAGATATTGTACGCGGAGAACGAAACCGGCCTGTCCAAAGTGCACTGTGCCGCCAAGAGGTTGCAGGCTCTGAACAGTGAGGTGAACATCCTTGCCCACCCCTTTCGTCTCAGTTCGGAGAATGCCCGCCGGCTGATTGCAGAATATGATATTATTGTTGACGGATGCGATAATTTCTCCACCCGCTATCTGATTAGCGACAGTTGCAGTGCACTGAACAAACCTTATGTTTACGGTGCTATCCAAGGATTTGAGGGGCAAGTTTCCGTATTCTGCCATGGCGGGCAACCTAAGACATACAGGGACTTGTATCCCGACGAAGCCGCAACATTACAAATGCCTGCTCCCGATAAATCTGTGATAGGCGTTACTCCAGCCATTGTGGGCAGTGTGGAAGCGAGTGAGGTTCTGAAACTTATTTGCGGTTACGGCGATGTACTGGCCGGAAAATTATGGACTGTCGATCTTAGGAGCATGCAGTCGTTCATTCTTTTAATATAAATGGCAGAAAAAATATACCCGAATTGTATGAAACTGATAGTGATTACCCAACCTGAATTCTTTGAAGATGAAGCCGCTGCGATCACTTCCCTGTTCGATGCCGGACTTGAGATCCTTCATCTTCGCAAACCCGGTGCGTCTTACGAAGATATGGACAAGCTCTTGCGCCGCCTTCCGGCGGAATACATGGAGCGCATCGTTACCCACGACCATTTCGGGCTTGCATCCGAACGGAACTTGAAAGGTGTTCATCTGAACAGACGCAACCCGGCAGCACCTGCTGGCTTTACAGGGCACGTCAGCCGTTCCTGCCATTCGCTGGAGGAAGTGGCGGAATATAAAGCGGCATGCAACTATGTTTTCCTCAGTCCCATATACAACAGCATTTCAAAAGAGGGATATGCTGCTGCCTACGCTTTTGATGATTTGCAGAAGGCACATCAGGCGGGCATCATCGACTCCGGCGTAATGGCGTTGGGGGGTGTCACTGCTGAGCACTTACCCGAAATCAATTCATTAGGTTTCGGCGGCGTGGGACTGTTAGGCGATATATGGCAGCGGACGGGAACGGATTTCATCAATCAT
>UMJH01038652.1_pt1 | contig 13203 bp, 6 predicted proteins | sample 1966011 | NCBI WGS metagenome assembly UMJH01 (sample SAMEA4836146, study PRJEB28245) | human gut metagenome | biome: gut microbiome; material: fecal sample | place: Denmark | collected 2008 | reverse complement strand
TAACAAATATAATATTGATGAATTTTTTGAAACATATCTCACAAATCTTAACATCAATATGTTTTTTACCACTATTGATCTAAATAATTTAACAATCAACATCGAAGATAAAGAAGATTACTTTGAAATATCACTTTTGCCATTAGGCGGCCAATTAATTATTGGTAACCAATATTTATATTATTTAGACAAAAACATTTTAAATCGTTACAGTCTTAAAATGTCTAAAATTACTAAAAAACTGATTTCTAAATTAGATAAAGAAAATCTCATTGTCGCAAAAGAAGATTTTGGTTATTTTGGCAAATATATCATTGATCAAATCTTACCTTATATTGCCATTACAGGAGCTAATATCGACGATTATATGCCTAGTGTGATCACTTTACTTACTTACGTTGATTTGAATAACTTTGGTGATTTAACAATCAATCTTGAGTATCGTGATGATGAAGGTAATATATTATTTGACGGTAAATATATTGACAGTTATGAAACCAAGCTGCCACTCAACGTTGATACAGCACTAGCAATGATTGAAGATTACGCGCAATATGATGAACTAACGAATATGTATTTAATCACCAATAACGATGAAGATATATACTATTTTATAAAAAATATTTTGCCTAAATTAAATAGATATTGTGATGTATTTGTCAGTGAAGACATTAAAAATATTAATAAACCTAAAAACATTTCTTTAAACATTGGTATCCGTTTAAAAAATGATCTATTAGAGATTGATTTAGACAGTATTAATGTTTCAAAAGATGAAATCCGAGATATTTTAGAATCATACCAAAAACACAAAGCCTATCATCGTTTAAAAAATGGTGAATTTGTGAATTTAGAAGATCAAACTTTAAATGAAGCCTATAATTTAATTCAAGATTTAAATCTTGAAAACAAAAATATTCAAGATGGCGCTATCATAGTCGATAAATCCAAAGCATTATTCTTAAACGAATTAATACAAGATAGCGAAACAATTAATTTTAACCGTAACCAACAATTCCAAGAACTCATCAACCATCTAACTAACTGCAATATCAATAATTATCCTGTTCCTGAACCATTCAGTGATATTTTAAGAGATTACCAATGTACTGGTTATAAATGGATCAAAACAATGAGCGATTATGGATTCGGAGGAATTCTTGCTGATGATATGGGATTAGGAAAAACCTTACAAATGATTACTGTATTAGAAGACGCTAAAAAGAATCACAAAGCTAGTATTGTAATAACCCCAGCAACCCTAATATTAAACTGGCAGGATGAAATAAAAAAATTCTCAAACGATCTCAATGTCCTATGTATTAGTGGAACATTATCCGTTCGTAAAAAGATGATTGAACAAATAAATAACTACGATGTTATCATTACATCATATGATTATATAAGAAGGGATTTTGAATTATATAAACCATTTAAATTTGAATATATTGTTCTCGATGAAGCTCAATACATTAAAAACCAAGCAACAAAAAATGCCAGAGCAGTAAAAGAGTTACATGGTACTCATCGTTTTGCACTAACAGGTACCCCAATTGAAAACTCACTTGCAGAGTTATGGTCAATTTTTGATTTTTTGATGCCTAACTATTTATATAATTACAATTATTTTAGAGAACATTTTGAGCGTCCAATCGTTCGCGATGAAGATAAAGATGCTCAAATTCGTTTAAAGAAAATGGTTGAACCATTTATTTTAAGAAGAACAAAACAAGAAGTTTTAGAAGAATTACCTGATAAGATTGAGAATAACATTAAGATTGCTTTTAATAAAGAAGAAGAAAATCTGTATATAGCTAATTTAAGTCAAATTAATAGCGAACTTAAGACAGCATTAGACGTTGAACGAATTGATAAAATTCAAATTCTAGCAATGATGACACGATTACGTCAAATCTGCTGCGATGCTAGAATTCTATATAATGAAATTATTGGTCCTAGTTCAAAAATGAAAGCTTGTCTAGATATAATAAAGAAAGCTAAAGAAAACAATCAAAAAGTTCTATTATTTTCATCATTTACCAGCTCTTTAGATTTATTAGAAAAAGAACTTCGTAAAGAGGATATATCATATTACGTTTTAACCGGGGCAACCAATAAAATCAAACGTCATCAATTAGTTAACGCTTTTCAAAATGACAATACAGATGTTTTCTTAATTTCTTTAAAGGCCGGAGGAACCGGTCTAAATCTAACCGCAGCATCGATTGTTATTCACTTTGACCCATGGTGGAATATGTCGGCTCAAAACCAGGCAACTGACCGTGCTTATCGCATTGGTCAAACCAATAACGTACAAGTTTATAAATTAATCATGAAAAACAGTATTGAAGAAAAAATCCAAGAACTTCAAGCTCAGAAACAAGATTTATCAAATATTTTTATTGAAAATAATGACGGGAGTATTACTAAGATGTCAACAGCTGATATCATATCTTTATTTTCAATCGATCAAGAAGGCTAAAATGCCTTCTTTTTGTTACATCTAATGTAACTATTTTCAACAATCATTCCACCTATATTATTTACCTTTTAATTATGATATTTTAATATCATAAAACAAGAGGGGGAAAGGTAATGATATTTGATGAACTATTGAAAGGTCAATTGTTGACAAATGACTGCAATAACTATTTAATCGCTACAAATACTGGAGAAATAATCGAATCCTGTTATCGATGCCTGCATCGCCGTGAAAAAAAGGCATTAGAGCTCTACAAAAAAGATATCAGTATTATAAATACTAAAATAATTGATAATAATTTTGAAAGAACTCTTTGCATAATCGTTGATTTATAAACAATATTCAAACAATAGTAAATACTGTTTTTATTTTCACAAAAAAGGAAGTGGCCTTCACTTCCCTTTTAACATCTTGAACTACTTGTATTTAATTTGATAAATTTCAATGAGGAGAGGTTTTTTATCAAGTAGTCAATTATATACATAATATCTTTATTTATTATATTTTTTTTGCATCATTACAATTGCCGCCATTACTCCAATCAAACCTAGGACATAACCTTGAATTGCAAAATTATCGCCGGTTTTAACACTATTAATTGAAGTGGTTTGGTCTTCTTTTTCCATTGGATCAATTACTTTTTTCCACTTAGTATAAATCGTCACATCTTCTAACAATGGCTTAGCAAAATCAAACTCTTTAGTACACGCTTCATCACTGTACCACCCTGCAAAAGTATACCCATTTTTTATTGGCATATCTGGCCTTGATAAAACTGTACCACTTTCAATCAGCACTTTATTATTATCAACCGAAACCGTTACCAATTTTACCCATTTTGAATAAATTGCAATATCGCCTCTAATTGGCTCATTGAAATCAAATTTATTATTATATTCTGAATCACTATACCATCCCTTAAATACATAACCATCTTTAACAGAAGGAAGAGGCTTAACCGCTGTATTGCCATCAATTACTTTATTATCTATACCATCAATTGTTACTGTATGCATCTTAAGCCATTTTGGATAAATTGTGACATTATCAGTGACAATACTATCAAAATCATATTCTTTAGTACACGCCTCATCACTATACCACCCGCTAAATACATATCCATCTTTAACAGGCGTATCGATTTTATCAAATTTACTACCCAATACCACGTTTTCACTTCGACCATTAATCATGACATTAACATAATCATCAACATATTCATCTTCAATAGACGGTTCTATTTCCCCCATTAAGTTCGGCAATATATAACCTTCTGGATTACCAAGATTACGATAATCATTTCCTAAAGTTGTTAATGTCCCAATTTTTAACATGCTATTTTTATCATGATCTGCTTTAGTATTAAATAATCCTGAATCACCACCATAACGATCTAGTGCATCAAATGAAAACCAGGCATATCGCTCAACAAATTCTAAATCATTTAGTCCTACATTATTATCGAACCCATTAATAACGTAATTCAAAAACTTTCTCACTTCAGCTTTATTCGCTTCGTTAGCACCATTATAACCATCCCAATATGGATCCCAATTAGCTACCGCAAATTCTGTAACCCAAATCGGTTTATTAAATTTATTATGTGTTTCATTAATAAAATTTAAAAAACTTTTAGCATTGTCTTTAATTTCTTTATCAGTAACTCCAATATTACCAGGATAATTATGAACAGGTATAAAATCAATATCATCTGTATTAATTCCCTGCCAATACTCATTAAACCATTCAGAATTAGGAGCCTGAATAGCCGTTGCCGGTGCCCCAATTCTCATACCACTATTTGTAAAATAATGTTGATTTGCAATCGCTGTAGCTACTGGAACATTCGATTGATCTACAAAATCCGGTTCATTATAACCCAATACTGTTTTATATCCCGCATTTTTAATTGTTGTTAATTGCTCGTTTGAACCATTATAGGCACCCCAGATCATAGGAACAAAATCTATCTTTTGATTTGGACAAGTACCAGCATACGTTGGTGCCGTTCCCCAATTGTAATACCAAGACAATCCCATATTTTGTGCATCTTGAATTGCACTGTAGCCGTTACCACTATAAAAACCCATACCTTTTTTAGATATGTAAAAATTTCTAGCACTAGTTGAAATCTTAGTATTATTGCTCAATTGAGCTAATATTTTAACTTGATGCTGTGCCACTTTAGTTGTATAAACTTCACAACTAAAAATATCACCTTCATCAATAATTGTTGAATTTTGAAGAACATTATCAAGATATACCTCATAACCAATTACTTCATGACTATCAATACTTAATCTATCCCAGGTTATTGTAATTGGTCCCGCTGGAACTAACTGCCCATTATTAGGATAATTAATCGCTAAAGTTTTCCAATCATTATATGGATTACTTGAAATAGCTCCTACATTATTTAATGTGAGCAATACCGCACTAAATAGTGCGAGTATTGCTACCTTTATAATTTTACTTTTTTTCATAATTCTTCTCCACTAGCTAGTATGATGTCTTTTTAACATCATTAAACCACCCAGTGCAAGGAGAGTAACAATTCCATAACCATAAATCATTTGATCATCGCCTGTTTTAGCACTACTGCTATCACTTGGTTTTGTTGATTGACCAGGCTCATTTGGTTTTACAATTTGCCCCGGTTCTTCAGTTTTTAATGTTAAACCTTTAATCGCAGTATCTAATGCCTTTACTACTTCATCAACCATACCTTGATCAATAATTGTTAAATTATCAGCAAGACTACTTAACACTTCATAAGCCTCATCAAACAATGCTTTCGATTCTTCTGTATAGTGACCTTTAGTATAATTATCACTTATTAAAACTTTTTCAGCTTCCTTTTTAACTACATCTAATTTACTATAATCGGCACCTTTTAATGTTAAACCATTAATTGCTTCAGTCAATAATTCAATTGCATCATCAACTTTATTCTGTTCTAAAATCGTTAAATCATCAGCAAGATCATTTAATGCTTTATTAGCTTTATCAAATGTCGCTCTTGTTGCCTCTGTGTAATAATCTTTAGTATAGTTATCACTTGCTAAAACTTTTTCAGCTTCAGCCTTGATACTATCAACTTTACTATAATCAGCACCAACTAATACTAAATTATCAATAGCATCATTCAATACATCTTTTGCACTATCAAAATCTTTTTGATATGCATATTTTAAATCAGCATTCAATTGTTTACCAGCATCATCTAACGCTTTCACAAATACCTTCCAGCTATCAACTGTATAATTATTTTCATTTTTATCCTTATTCACATTATATAGATCACTCAATGTTTTTGTATCAATATTATCATCACCTAATGCTTTTATGTTTTCTTCAGTTACTGTTCCAATAAATTTTCCTTTTTGATCAGCAGCTGGCATCTTACCATAAACAGCAGTTCCATCACAATAATTTAATAAGAATTTTCTTGACCAGCCTTCACCTTTAATAGCAAAATCATCTTTATCAGTTCCACTGCTTACACCAGGACCAACATCATTAATAATGTGATTAAATTTTTGTAATACTTTATTTTCATCAGCAAATGTTTGTAAACATGCATTTTCAATAATTACACCTTTGCTATTTGGTACTTCAATTGCACTATCCATTTGAATTTGCACTTTTGAAGAATCATAATCTTCACCAGTATAAATAAATACATTATAAATTCCCAATCCAACTGCATAATGCTCCTTAACATCATTAGCTACTTTATAAGCAGCGTATCCATTTACTGTTCCATTATGTGACATCCAAGCCTCTTGACTAATAGGATCATAACATTTTTCATTTTGATAAAAATATGTTGCACCATTTTCACCGTTCCATAATGTATCATATTTATTGAAATGCTCATTGAATAATGCATAACATGTTACATTATCACCATTAACAATCAAACCATGATCAGCAGCATTACCACTCCAGCTTACACCATTACCATGGTCAGCACGCCAAATCCAGAAATGATCAGTAATTACATCGTTGCTATTAATTTCTAATGCATTTTTTGCACGTGTTGGATTAGCTGTAGTTCCACCAACTCTAAAGAATAAATCTTGTAGTATAGTTGGATTAGCAGAATGATCTTTATCACTATTAGCAGGTCCAACTTTTAACAAATAATTTGAATCCTTTTCACCAGCATCAAAAATCAAGCCAGCTACTTTAATACCATCTACATCAGCAATTTCCATTGCTGCTTCATCATTATCAGGAATAATTGAAGTCATACCTGTACCTATTAAAATCGTATTTGCTTTATTAACCTTAATTGATTCTTCAGCATGATATGTTCCAGGTGTGAAATAAATATTTTTACCTTTATCTAATTGTTCATTAATTGTTTTAGCCGAATCACTTGGCTTAGCTATATAGAATTCACTTAAAGATAAACTTTTCCCTTTACCCATATCACCATCTTTAGTCCAGCTTGTACCAGATGTATCTTTTTGTAAGTCAGGAACAAAGATCTTATATTCACCATTATCTAAATATAGGAATGGCTTTTCACTAAGTTTCTTTGTTTTTTCAACATTTGTGAATACTTGCTGTTCCCCATTCGCAGCTTCTTTACCCCAATTTGAATATCCATTGCCATTAGCTAAAGCATCACCATCTTTTTCAGTTGGTAAATTAGGAGCATCAACACCTTGGAAGAAATTATTTAAAGTAGTTCCATATCCGCCTCCTGTCAATTTACTATTTCTAGTATAGAATTGTTGTCCACTATATGTTCCAGCTGATAATTGATTTCCTTTATCTTCAAATACACCTTCAAACATACAATCTGCTACGTATCCACCACTAGCCCATCCATAATTCCAGTCATATCCAACCGGACGACTTGAATATACTCTACGAAGCGGTGCAGCTTGAGCTACTGCCCAGTTAAAATATTCTGGTCGGGCAAGATTACAATCGAAGCCAGCCTTTCCTTGTTCATTCCCAGTATTTATAACAGCTAGATTCTCTGCAGAACGCCAGAAATTACAAGTAGCATTATTACCATCTAGATAAGATGGAATTGCGATATTATTTAACTTAACATCCATTGGTATTTTTCCTAAACCATTAAATGATGTATAGAACCCTAAATACATACATGTAGTTTCAGTATAATCACCTGGTTTGAAATAAACTTGGTATTGTTGCCCTTTAAATTGAGCATCTGCTCCTCTATCATTTTGTTGATTGAATAAATCTAATAATATTTTATCAAGTTGTGCTACATCATCTTTGGGTGAGAAGAACAACGTATGTTCTCCAAATATATTCTTTTCTAGAGATACATACTCAGAACGTTCCGAAATTTCAGCATTTGATAAATCATCATCATTATTTTGTCCATTATTTAGAGCAATGATGCGATAATAATTCTCGTATTTATCACCTATAGGTGCAACAGTAACAGAAGTACTATCTCTAGTTACAGTCTCTACGACATTATATTCCCCAAGCATACTATCTGCTCTTAACAATTGATAGTGTGTTGCATTTTCAGCAGCTCCCCAGCTAATTGTGAACTCACCATCTTTTTCAACTAATTTAACATCTGCTGGTGTCGCTGGTTTTGCTCCTGCTCTTGTACTAACTTTCAATTCAGCACTTTCATTTTTCGGATTATTAATATCTGATAAATTTCCATTTCCATTTACATATTCTAATTTAAAACTATATTGCATCCCCGCTTTCAAATCAGTTACTTGATAGCTGTTTTTTCCAGTTACATCAGCAACTTTATCAAACACTACTTCATTTGAAGCTTTTTTAAATAAGGTTACATCAGTATATAAACTATTCGGATTTGTCCAAGTAAGATCAATTGTGGTTTCAGTTCTTGAGCTATCATCAGCTTTTAAATCTGTGACATCAGCAATATCAATAGCATTATGGATAATAAATTTTTCTCGATCAGTTAATTCCCCTTCATAACCACCTTCTAGAACTTCATCATTATTTGCAGTAACCAATTTTCCTGTAGCTGCATCCTTTAATACAAACAATCCATTTCCAATCGGTTCAACTGCGATAGCTTCCCAGCCACCACCCACTTTTTTATATGACCCAATGGTAGGTACAGCGCCATCTACCCACTTAGCTGATGCAATTTGATAACCTGGTTTACTAACCGATTCAAATGAAATTACATTTTTAATCCCATTGTCATTAGTGTGAAAAGTAACTTTAAACTTTTCAGTATCACCTATATTACCAGCATCTCCAGTTACCTTAATTGCAGAAAAGTTTTCATCTGGCTGATCAGCAAATGTTACTAACTTTCCTGTAGCCACATTTTCAATCCAAGCGATATTACTGATAATTCCAGGATTTTTGACAAAATTAAATTTTTCAGCCAAATCTCTATCACTTGTATAGACTAATTTTCCTTTACTATCAATTGAAAGATATTCATTAGTTCTTTTCATACTTTCAATAATACCTTGGTTATCGGCCGTTTTAGTTATTTTATACTTAGCTGTAGTATCTTCATTTCTAGTATCAGCCCATACATATGTTTGCCCAGACTCTGTTCTTAAGTAATAATCTTGCCCATCATTTATACCAGTATACTTAATTGTTACTGAACCATCATTTTCATTAATAAACATAAATTGTGATGAGTTACTTATTTTATTTGTCTTAGCATTATATTCACCATCTGCTTCTGCAGGTGATGTCCAGCTAGCTGTTTTAATATTTAATGCTTTTCCAGTTGTAGTTGAAACAATTGCATAAATTGAATCCTGATCAAAATTCAAGTATTCGTCATTCGCTGCAACATTTACAGGTGCTATCATACCAATTGCCATCGCAAAGGTCAGAATAGCTGCAAAAAAATTCTTGTTTAATCTTTTTATCATTTTCCATTTCCCCTTCTTAATATATTTCGTATATAAGCAATATTTGAATTGTATCAAAGCGGCCTACTTCAATACAATCCATAACAATTAGAATATCAAATACTATAAGCGCTTAATGATTATTTGATATTCAATGCAATGTGCTTAACATTACACCTATAAAATAACATAATTAATAATAAGAAGGAATGAACGCAAGAGGTTATGTAACGGGTTACATTAAATGTAACAAGTTTGCTTATTTTTTTATAAAAAAAACTACTTATTTTTTAGTAGTTTTCCACATTATAAATTACGGCTGGTAAACTTCAACGGCAGCGATTTTTCCTTAGCATTTTGTAACTCATGAGTAACACGCTCAAGAATATAAAGAACAGGAACTTGAGATGAAATATTATATGTTTGTGGTAAAATAATATCTTTAACATAATAGTAGATTCCCAAATCTGCCATTTGATCAATTGTTGACCCTGGCTTATTAGTGATTACCACAATTTTTGTATTCTGACTCTGATACATTTTAAGCTGATCAATTACTTCTCGAGTTTCACCACTTTCGGTCAAAGCAATTAATAATGAACTTTCATTACCATCAACTGGTGGGGGATAATAAGGATCATCGATACTTTGTGAATAATACCCTACATTTGAAAAATAACGAGCCCCATATTTTCCTAAAGTACCACTTGTTCCAATTCCTAAAAAACAAATCGACTTAGCTTCCTTGATATACTTAACAAATTTATTAATTTTCTCCTTAAAATCTACACTTCGTGCATAGTTAAAAAATTCTAAAAGAACATCAATTTCATCATCAGTTTCTGGTAGAGTAAGTCCATCATTAAATAACTTTAACTTTGTCTTGAATTCTACAAAACCATTACAATCCAATTTTTGACAAAACCGTACTACTGTCGCCGTTGATACATGAGTACATTCAGCCAGATCACGAACACTCATATTTGTAACAACTTTAATGTGCTTCATTACATAACGATAAATAAATGTTTCTGTTTCATTCAAATTAGCAATTTGCTTGTATGTAAACAGCATTTTATCGCCCCCTTTTTTTGTTGGATGAAGCTTTCTTCCCTGATTATGTATAATTCTAACACATATATCCACCAAATTTAAGAGTTTAAAATTTATTTATTAACTAAAAACGGTCTAATTTAAGATACCCTGCTTTAATATAGTTTAATTTTCTAAAAGCTTTATAAATTCCAAAGCTGATCAACATTGGTGCTAGTAAATCAATAACAATGATTGGAATCCAATAATTATTTCCCATCACATTAACAGCTTCTAAAATCCCTACCAGTCCTGCAGTTCCCATTCCTGAACCAATTGCTGAACAAGATATTTCCAACAAACAAGTAGAAATCGGAGCAATAATAGCACTTGTTAAAATCGGCGGAAGCCAAATTATCGGATGCTTTACAATATTTTTAAACTGCAGCATACTTGTTCCAATGCCAATTGCTACAACATCACCAATATCATTATCATCCATCGACATTACCGCAAAACCAATCATTTGAGCACAACACCCAGCTAAAGCAGCCCCAGCAGCTAAACCATTAAGTCCCAACATCACTCCGATTGCCGCACTAGATATCGGTGCTGTTAAAGCCATTCCCATCAAAACTGCAACTACAATTGACATGAAAAATGGCTGCATGTTTACCCCTTGATTAATTAAATCACCAATCCAAACAATTAATTTAGTGATATATGGACCAATAAATATTGTCACTATTCCCGCAACTATAATAGAAGTAAAAGGCACTAACAAAATATCAACCGGTGTTTTTCCTTGTACTAATCTTGTTACTTCTACTGCAATAATTACGGCTACAAACGCTGCGATTGGATTTCCAGTTGTCGCCGTATTACCATTAAATGTTCCTGCTCCAATCGTTCCAGCAATTACTGCCGCAATTAGATTTAATCCTTTAGCATCGATTGCATAAGCAATACCTGCTCCAATCGCTGGTCCCATTAAATAAGTTGCCACCTCACCCCAAGCAGCTAGTTGGCTAATATTAGCAAAATTTCCTATTTGTTTAAAAATCGTTCCAATGATCAAACTGCAGAAAAAGCCATATGCCATTCCATTTAATGATTTAATAATATAGTTATCTTTTTTCATTCTAACCTCCTACAACTGCAATATTTTTAACCCAGCGTTCTTTTTTAAAGAAGTAGGTTGCAATTATTAATTTTATCAAATCCAAACTTTCAACAACGATATATAACGAAATTAAAGAAATAGTCGTAAATGACGATAATAGAGTTGAAACCAGTACTCCAGCAGCCCACAAAAAACCTGAATCCATAATCATCGTACTAACAACATCTCCACCCGCCCTTAAAATAAAGAAGATGCAGACATTAAAAGCATAGATATTAATCATTATCGATTTAATTCGAACCAATCTTACGATTGCTTCTTTAATTGGTATATCAACATTATACAGATTAGGAATCAGTGGTGCCAATAAAAAACATATCATCCCAATCATTAACGATACCATCAATGCAAAACATAATAATTTACGCGCATTATCTCTAGCCTCATCAAGTTTATTAGCACCTAATTTATTTCCTATCATGATCGACACAGCTGAAGATAGACCACCAAAAACAATAAACATTATATTAGCTACTGTGTCAACAACAGATATGGAAGCCACTAAATATTCGTCACATCGCATATATGACATAAAAATTAAAGCTTGTCCCAATGAAAACAAAATTTCATTGATCGTCAAAGGAATTGCTTTACGAACAATACTGGTTAATAAGTTGACATTAATTCTAATTATCCCTTTTAAATCAAAACTAAAGAAATGTTTATTTCGATATAAAATAATCAAATATATTGCCATTTCAACAAGTCGAGCAATAATCGTTGCAATAGCCGCCCCTTGAATTCCCATTTTAAAGAATCCAAAATTTCCAAAAATCAAACAATAGTTTAATGCGGTATTAGTTATTACTGCTACTATCCCCACTTTTAGCTGAATCTTGTTAATACCAACTGCTCGTAAAGCCATCATACAAGTGAACGAAACAGCAAAAGGGATATATGTATATTTAGCAAGATGTAAATATTTAATCGCCTCATCAACTATAATCGGTGTTTTAGAAAACAATTCAATTGCGTATTGAGGAAAAATAAAAATTATTAATGTAAATAAAAGTCCTGCCCCAACCGCAAAAGCCATATTAATATTAAATACCTCTTGGCAATTTTTCTTCTGCTTAGCCCCGAAAAATTGAGCAATATAGATTCCCGCCGCTCCACATAACCCAAATAAAATTGAGTTCATAATTAGAAAAAAACGATTTGCCACCGTTACTGAAGTTAATGCAATATTGCCAATACTGCCAATCATTACATTATCAATTAAATTTACAAACGTTGTGATAAACTGTTGAGCCATAATTGGAAAAGCAATACTAATAACAGTTCTATAGAATTGTTTAGTTCCAAAATATTTCTTCAGCATCATCACTCATCCTTTTTTCTCTTTAATAAATCAGGGAACGCACGTATCAAACGCCGGTGCCCATATTTAAACAACTTCTTTTGTCTAATTAATGATTTTAAGACGATTTGCTGCTTTTGCCATTCTAGACGCTGTTTTTCAATATATGCACGTGCTTCATTTTGTTTTTCCTCAATACTTGCAATCAATCTATTTTCACTTTCTTCCAGTACTTGTTTTACTAATTCTAATTTCTTTTCAATATCCAATGCTACATGTGTTGATACAATTGTATCAACAATAAAGAGAACTGATAAAACCCCACTTAAGACAAATAAAA
>UMJH01004086.1_pt1 | contig 13599 bp, 10 predicted proteins | sample 1966011 | NCBI WGS metagenome assembly UMJH01 (sample SAMEA4836146, study PRJEB28245) | human gut metagenome | biome: gut microbiome; material: fecal sample | place: Denmark | collected 2008 | reverse complement strand
TGTCCGAGCCGGTGTTGCGCTTTACGGCGTCTCTCCGGACGAAGCGGTGACGTCAGGGGCGCTCGGCCTTATTCCCGCCATGACGCTCGGCGCTGAAATCATCGCTCTCCAGCAAGTCAGTCCCGGCGAATCCGTGGGCTACGGTTCCCGCTGGACGGCGCAGCGGCCCTCACGGATTGCCGTGGTAGCCTGCGGGTACGCAGACGGGTATCCGCGTTCGATGCCTGACGGCGCGCCGGTTTGGGTAGAAGGCTCTCAGGCGCCGCTTGCCGGTGCCGTTTCAATGGATATGCTTACCATTGACGTTACCGATATCCCGGAAGCTGATGTGGGTTCGAAGGTAGAGCTTTGGGGGCGGCATATCGCCGTGAATGATCTTGCCCGACGGTGCGGCACGATCGGCTACGAACTTCTCTGTGCGCTCGCCCGACGAGTGCCGCTTGTATTGAAAGGCTGACTGCATGGCCAAAAAGGACCGTATCGAATTTGTCTGCTCCGAGTGCGGCGGCACCACGGCCAAATGGATGGGACAGTGTCCGCATTGCAAGGCGTGGAATACATTGAAGGAATTCAGAGTGGCCACTGGCGCCGCGGCCCGCTACGGTGCGGATTCACGCTCCGGCCGCGGCTTCGTCGATACGACGGGCGCTCTGCAGGATCTGTCCGATGTGGCAGCAGAGGATGCTCCGCGCATCGTTACGGGGCTCTCCGAATTCGACCGCGTCATGGGCGGCGGTCTTGTCAAGGGCGGTGTTTCTCTGATTGGCGGCGATCCGGGGATCGGCAAGTCGACGCTTCTGCTGCAGGTGATGGCTCGCCTGGCGGCTGCGGGGCTCAGCTGCATTTACGTTTCCGGTGAAGAGAGTGCCGCGCAGATTGCGCTTCGCGCTCAGCGGCTGCAGCTGCCGACGGCGGGTCTCAAGCTGATGAGTGAAATTGAGCTTGAGCACATCGAAGCGGTCATCAATGAAAAACGCCCGGAATTCGTCGTCATAGATTCGATTCAAACACTTTTTTCCGGCGCGCTCGACAGCGCTCCGGGCTCCGTGTCGCAAGTGCGCGAATGCGCTGCCAGACTTACCCGTGCGGCCAAGACTTCCGGCGCTTCGCTCTTTTTTGTGGGGCACGTCACCAAAGAAGGCTCGCTCGCTGGGCCGCGAGTGCTCGAACACATCGTGGATACGGTGCTTTATTTTGAGGGCGATACGCATTCGAACTTTCGACTCGTCAGAGCCTTCAAAAATCGATTTGGCGCGGTCAACGAACTTGGTGTCTTTGCCATGACTGATCATGGTCTGCGCGGCGTGACGAATCCATCCGCTATTTTCCTCTCTGAATACAAATCGAACGTTCCGGGATCAACCGTTCTCGTCACTCAGGAAGGTACGCGGCCGCTTTTGGTCGAAGTGCAGGCGCTCGTCGATGAGACGCATCTGCCCGCTCCCAGACGCCTTGCTGTCGGTTTTGACGGGCAGCGTCTGGCAATGCTCTTGGCTGTGCTGCATCGACACGCTGGCGTTGCACTTTTTGACCAAGATGTATTTGTCAATGCTGTGGGCGGCGTGAAAATTTCGGAGACGGCAGCAGACTTGGCCATTCTGGCGGCTATCTGCTCGAGCTGGCGTAATCGGCCGCTCGAACGCGGGCTTGTTGTTTTCGGCGAAGTGGGTTTGGCCGGTGAAATTCGTCCTGCTGCACGCGGTCAGGAGCGTCTGCGTGAGGCTGCTAAGCTTGGCTTTTCTAAAGCACTGATCCCGCGTGCGAATATGCCTCGGCAGCCTGTTGAAGGACTGGGAATTATTCCGGTAGATCGACTGTCAGATGCGCTCGAGGCGGTGCTTGGCGGATAAATTAGAAATCGGCATTTGTTTTCAGATTCGAGCAGGGACTGAACAATATAAAGATTGCAAAGTTTGGCAGATACTTCATAAAGCAAAATAACTATCAGCGATTGGTGCTCGATACCCTAAAATAAAGCAGCTTTCATTTTTTCGGATGTGCTGCTCCCCGCAACTGCAGCACATCCTGATAACAGGATTAAATAGATATGTCCACGCTTACGAAGCTTTTGCCGGCCAACGCCGCTCCCGCTCAGACCCTGCTTGACAAGGCTCATGCACTGCCGCTGACATCCGCTCAGCGTGCTGAGCTTCCTCAGGTCATTCATACGCCGGAAGGCGAAGTTGAACTTGGCGTTCCTGCCGATCAGCTTCGTCCGGTTGAAGTCAATGATGTATTCGTTGATGAAAAAGGCGGCTTCTGGGCAGTTCGTCCGGCAGTTGAAAAGGTGCTCAACGTGACGGGCGACGTGAATGTGTTGCGTGAAGCTGCTGGTGCGCTGGTTAACCGCGGCGTTCGTATTGCGCAGATCGACGATGGTTTTGCTGTTCTGCCGCTGCCCAATCTGGCCAAGATGCTTCAGATGGTAGGACTTGAGGTCACGGAAGCGGAATCGCCTTTTGATCCGATCCAGTTCAAGGCTGCGCAAGGCGGCTGCGGATGCGGCTGTCACGACGATGAAGATTCCTGCGGCTGCGGTCATCACCATCACCACCACGATCATGACGGCGAATGCTGCTGCGGCGGGCACGGCCATGAGCATAAGCACGGCGAAGGCGAGTGCTGCTGCGGTCACGACCACCATGAGCACGATCATGAGGAAGGCGAATGCTGCTGCGGCGGACATGGCCACGAGCATAAGCACGGCGAAGGCGAGTGCTGCTGCGGTCACGACCATCATGAGCACGATCATGAGGAAGGCGAATGCTGCTGCGGCGGACATGGCCACGAGCATAAGCACGGCGAAGGCGAGTGCTGCTGCGGTCACGACCACCATGAGCACGATCATGAGGAAGGTGAATGCTGCTGCGGCGGACACGGCCACGAGCATAAGCACGGCGAAGGCGAAGGCTGCTGCGGCCATCATCACGAGAGCAACGAGGAAAAGAAGCAGGACGGCTGCGGCTGCGGTTGCGGCGGCAAGCACTAAGCTTTCTTTAGTGCTCGGTCAGCTGCGGCGGAAAAAATATTCGCCGCAGTCTGAGTTCACAAAAGGCGGCGTCTGCGGGTGCCGCCTTTTTTACTGCCGTTATCGCTTGACGGCCTAAATGATTGCCCGAAACCATATGCAGCGACCAAATATAGACACCGATGCACTTTTTCTCTTTTCTGCTATTTTCCGAACGGGATCTTTAACGAAGGCTGCACAGGAATGCGCTATGTCGGTCGGCGGCGCCAGCCGCACGCTTGCCAAGCTGCGTGAGCTCCTCGATGACGATCTTTTTCTTCGAACTAATCGAGGTTTGGTTCCCACGCCGCGCGCTCGTGAACTCAATGGCGGTGTTGCTGAACTTCTTGTTAATTACGGCCGGCTTTTTGAGAAGGAAGTTTTCCGGCCAAGTGATGTGCGTCGAATTTTTCGAATTCTATGCGTAGATAATGCGATTTTCACTTTTCTGACGCCATCCGTTTCTGCACTGCTTGAAAAGGCGCCTTCAATTGGTGTTGAATTTCGCCCTATTCGAGCTGATTTTGGAAGATTGCTTTCGTCGGGAGAGGCCGATTTTGCAATCTTTCCGTTTGTTCCGTCAGATCCAAATTTACATAGCCTTCGGCTTGCTGATGACGTTTTTGTTCTGGTCTGCGGAAGGCACCATCCATTGGTAAAACTCGCTCAAGAGCGGACATTGACTCGAAAAGACTTCAAGGCTTATCGACAGATTCGGGTGATGACTGGTCCGCTGAACGATTTAGATGATCCATGGTTTGATGCTGAAGCCGATATTCCGTTGATGGCGGAAAATATCGCCGTTTGGTCCCCGTTCTTTATTCCCATTGCACAGATTCTTTGTCAGACCAATCTTTGGGGAGCGGTGCCATTTCAGCTCGCCGTTCAGCTTCAAAAATTAATGCCCGATCTCATAATTTTGGGGAGACCCAAAAATGCAGTTGTCTACGGGCCGACACTCATCTGGCACAACCGAACCCACCAGGATCCGGCATCTGTCTGGGTGCGCTCGGTGATCGTGAGTGCACCCAAGACCTTGGCGGATGTGAATTCCATTCATTTTATTGAGGACTGACAGTTTTCTCTTTTTGAAGAAAGCGATCTTCGAGATCCGCAACGCAATCCTGCGCAAGCCCCGATTTAGTTATTTCGGCTAAGTCTTCATACTGAGTTTCGTCGCGTTCCGCTTGAAACGGAACGATTTCAACGATGCAGTTTCTTTTGTTTCTGCACTCGCTAAAAGGAGATTTTGTAATGAAGATGAAGTGGATCGCTCTGGCCGTCGCTGCTGCCATCCCTGCCGCCGCTATGGCGATCGGCGGGGCCTCTGGTCCGAAGATCGATTATGAGGTGCAAGGCCACATCGGAGAGGTGATGGGGAATCCCTATGGCATTGCGCCGCTCACTGCTGTGATTCGTGACGGCGGTTACACGCTCGCGGATGTGACGGTGCACATTGTGCCTAAGCAGGGCGGACAAAAGATCAGCTACAAGGTCTCACGCTCGCAGCTTCTCACGCACGGCGGCGTTCCTGTCTTCGGGCTGTATCCGGACTATCTAAACACCATTCGTGTTGATTACACGAGAATTGACACGACGGGCAAAAAGGAAAAGTTTTCAGACGAATATAAGCTCTATGCGCCTCCTGTTTACTTTGAGCCTGCAGGAAACACCATGGAGCGCATGATGCCGTTTGAGGCAGAAGTGAAGAAGGCCGATCCGGAATTCTCTGACCGCCTCTACTTCGTCAACAACTTTGGTCAGAAATCCAGCATCGGCACTCGTGCAGTTTGGAACAATCCGACCGGCGGCGCACTCGAATGGAATTACTGGCCGCAGAACACCGTTATTGATACCAAGGGTGAAGTTCGTTGGTTCATGTTCGCCAACCCGATCTATGACCTCAATTCACTTTATTCTGCGGGCGTCATGATGGGCTTCAAGCAGAATGCTGACGGTCTGCTCACCTGGGGCTTTGGCCAGCGCTACGTGAAGTACGACATTTTGGGACGCGAGGTCTTCAATCGCCGTCTCCCGATGCGCTACGGTGACTTCTCGCATTCCATGGACGATGCGGACAACGGGCACTATTTCCTGCGTGTCTCGAGCTCCAATTGGAAGCGCGCTGACGGCAAGAACGTACGCACAGTGCGCGATGTGATTGCTGAGGTCGATCAGAACGGCAATGTGGTAGACGAATGGCGTTTGGCTGAAATTCTTGATCCGTACCGCGACAACGTCATGAAGGTTTTGGATCAGGGCGCTGTCTGTCTCAATATTGATGCTTCACAGGCCGGCAAGACGCTCACGGCGGAGGAAATCGCCAAGCTGGATGCTTCCGATAAATTCGGTGACATCGTTGGTACGGGTCCTGGCCGCAACTGGGCACACGTCAATTCAGTCGATTACGATCCTGAGGATGATTCGATCATTATCAGCTCTCGGCACCAGTCCGCCATTATTAAGATTGGCCGTGACAAAAAGGTGAAATGGATTCTCTCCTCTCCGGAAGGCTGGAAAAAAGGCTGGGCAGAGAAGGTGCTGACGCCGATCGATGCCAACGGCGGCAAGATCAAGTGCAGCGGCAGCAAGTGCGAGGGCGAGTTTGACTGGACCTGGACTCAGCACACCGCCTTTAAGATTGATGAGAAGAGCAAGGGCGACATTATTTATGTCTCGGCTTTTGACAACGGCGATGCCCGCGGCATGGAACAGCCGCCGCTGCCCGAGATGAAGTATTCGCGTTCTGTGGTCTACAAAATCGATCAGAAGAAGATGACTGTTGAACAGATCTGGGCATACGGCAAGGAGCGCGGTCACGACTGGTACAGCCCGGTAACTTCGCTCACGGAATATCAGGCTGACAAGAATTCCATCTTCGTCTATTCCGCCACGGCCGGAGCAAGCTTTGACATGGCGAGCGGCGCATTCACCTCCGCGCCGAATCCCTATATTGAAGAGTTCAAGTGGGGGGCAAAAGAACCTTCAGTTGAGATTCAGCTGAAGAACTGCACGGGCTATCAGGCTTGGCCGTTCTCAGTGGAAAAAGCCCTTTCTCAGGAAGTGAAGTAACAGTGTCTCTTTGCTGAGGCATGATTAATCGAAGACCGGTGCAATGAATTTTGCGCCGGTCTTCGTTTGGTTGAGCCCGGTATGGACAATAATCAATCCCAAACTTCCGGAGACAAGCTTAGGAGGATCCTGGTCTGACGAAAAGCCGCGCAGTTTTTTTCTGTATAACTTGTTGCTATTATTCTTGTGAAAGTTTACGCAGTAGCTTCTTAATATTTGTTTTCGTGTATTCGGATTTTTCAAATCCGGCGAGAATGCGTCCGAAAACTTCATCCGACACATTTTCCATAACTGTAATTTCGCCAGAATTAACGGCAGATATGAGCTTCTCAACTTTCATCACAACAGCGTCTTTATAGCGGATATAACTATCGTGTGTAATGAATGGGTGATCTCCAGCACGTAAAACACAGGTCCCGTCATACGTTCCTTTTTCTCGGATAGAGCTTACGTTGACAGCCAGAACAGATTGGGCACCAGTATCTTTGTAAAAGAACTGTTTTGTGCAAATTATATGAAGATGATCAATCTTTCCTGCAATCGCCAGAATTGTTGCTTTTGCATTTGGACAGAACTCGCTCATGACAATCTCTGGGTAACAACCTGAAGATCTTCTTCTTCCCTAATCTTTTCCAGAATAGCATCCGTTTCCTCCTTGGTTTTGCCGTTTTTCATGAGGAGGGATTTGATGTGGATGGGATAGGATGATCCTTGGGGGTTTTCCCATTCGGGACAGTAGTCCGGATCGTGTAACAATTTGACTAAATCCCACCGGTTTGAGGCGCCAAACTTGCCGTATACCGAGTCAAGAACAGTTTTCTCAGCAACGGACAGTTCATCAAATGTGTCCAGCGGATCTGCGGGATCAACCTTTATCGAGCTGTTGAGTGCGAGGTCGTAGTTTCCTGGATTAATGATCCAAGAGTCCCAATATTCACGATCTCCCATGAAGCAATCATAGGTTGCAGACAGAACTGGACCATAAGGCATGGAGACCATTTTGTCTCCTGTCAATCTCTCGCCGTATTGCAATAGGAATTGCTTCTCGGCAATGTACATCATCTTCATGAGCTTCAGGGACGACATCCTACGGCCTCGTTTCCAGAGGAGATAAGCCGCGACATGCGTGGCTTTTCGAATATCAAACATAGAACTCACCTTAAGACAACAAAAGAGCCAAACTGAGTTTAACAGTCTGGTTCAAAGGTTGAAAAAACTATAGATTTACAGGAGTTGTATTTTTTGGGCACTCGCAGAGTGTAGAGGTTCGAGGTACCTCTTTGCGCTCGTCGAGATCCGGCAAGAGCGAGCGTTGCGAGTGCTATCCTTCGCTGATTCCTGCAGAGTTTTGTTATCCCTGATACCCGACACCAATCAAGGCAGAGCGAGATTCACTAATCCATTCAGATTAGTCAACAAAAAATGCTTCCTTCAATGGCAGCTACCCGCTTTGGGTTGGGATGCCAAGTTCGGCACCGTCTCTTACGGCGCAGGAACCGTATCTGATCTAGAGGCGTGTGTCAAAAGAGTTTGATAGGGGTTCGGACGCCCGTCGTTGCTGATGAAACCTGAAACTATTGTCTGATCTGTGGTGCGCGAGGCCGGACTCGAACCGGCACGCCGTGAAGCGTCAGGACCTAAACCTGGTGCGTCTACCAATTTCGCCACTCGCGCACTGTGGCGTGCATTGTACAGAAGAGCACGCCGAAGTGCGGGTGCTATTCGTTTTCCAAATCGCTGCGGACAGCTTCGGCCAGTGCGCGGCGGGCAGTGTTGTATTCTCCCCACGTAATTTTCCCTGACAGCAGATCTTCCTGAAGGGTATTGATCTGCGGGTCGCGCAGCCGCTCAGAAAGCTCAGCGCGGGCGGCGAGCGCTGGATCTTGGGTCTCTCGCATGATCCGGCGGGTTTCTTCATTGAGTTCGTGAGTGAAAGCGAAGACGGCTTCGGCGGCACGTTTCTGCGCAGCGGTAATGCGGGTGGAGTCTTTGGTCATTTCGTCTGTAATGCCTGAAGGCAGACAGGCGGTTTTCCTGTAGTACGGCTGATTGTCCTGAGCCACACAGGCCGCTCGCATGCGCTGGACGACGACTTCAATGCGTTCGCGGTAGCTTTGCGGTTCCGCTTCATCCTCTTGCTGATGAATTGGCTGGATCGTTTCGGTCGACGTCCCTGAGGCGCTGCGCTGCGGCGCGAGTGTTGTCGAGCATCCGACAAGAGAAGTGACAAGGACGACAAAGAGAGCGGCAGTCTTGTAGTTCATGGGGGGACAGACAGAGAAATGGGACAGGAGACTTTCAATGCAGCGCAAGAAGGCGTTAGTTATAATGCAAGGCTTCTCATTTGGTAGGTTTTTTTTGGTTGCTGCAGATTACCGGCGATCAAAATTCCCCTGATGAGGGACAGATTTTCCGAACCGTTCGGCTGAGCTTTTTAGCCGAACGGTCTTTATTCACACATCGAGCCGCGCCGGCACCAGAAGTAGTTTTTAGGTGCAAAACGGATCGAAATTACATAAAGATCAAAGCGATGACTGAAGAAAAGACTGAACAGGCCGTCGAACAGGCTGCTGCTCCTGAAACCAAGAAGGAAGAGGCCCCGGCCGTGTCGCTCGAGCGTACGCTTGAGCTCTCCGTTCCGTCCGCTCAGGTCCGCGAGCTTGCTCAGAAGCATCTGCGCGGTTACGCCAAGGATGCCCGTATGCCCGGCTTCCGCAAGGGCCATGTTCCGATGAAGCAGGTCGAGGCCATGTACGGCATGCGCGCCTTTGACGAGGCCCTCAACGAACTCGTCGGTCAGGCCTGGTCGAAGGCTGCTCAGGCCTCCGGTCTGCAGATCGCCGGTGCGCCGAAGGTTGAAGCTGTCGAAGGCGCCAATGGCGACGAAGAAACGATGCGCTTCACGGCTAAGTTTGAAGTTTTCCCTGAAATCACATATCCCGATTTCAAGGCGCTGAACCTCAAGCGTTACACCTCCACGGTTGATGATGCTGCTGTCGAAGAAACGATCAACGTCATGCGCAAGCAGCGCGTCACCTACACTGAAGCCGCCGCTGACCGCGCTGCCCAGAAGGACGACCGCGTTACGGTGAACTTCACCGGCACGAAGGAAGGCATTGAATTCCCGGGCGGCAAGGCTGAAGGCTTCCAGTTCGTCATCGGCAGCGGCCGTATGCTCGCCGAGTTCGATGCGGCGGTTGCCGGCATGAAGGCTGGTGAATCGAAGACGTTCGATCTCACCTTCCCGAAGGAATATGGTCCCGCTGATCTGAACGGCGCCACCGTCCAGTTCCTCGTTGAAGTGACCAAGGTTGAAGAACCGCACTTCCCGACGATCGACGACGAATTCGCTCAGTCCCTCGGTGTGAAGGATGGCGTTGCTGCCATGCGTGCCGACGTCAAGAAGAACCTCGAACGCGAAGTGAGCTATCGTCTTGAACAGCGCACTGCTGCTGAAGTCTTCTCGGCTCTCGACAAGGTGCTTACGTTCCCGGTTCCGGCCGCCGTCGTTGAAGAAGAACGCCGTGCTATGGCTCAGCAGTACGCTCAGGCCATGCGCAGCCGCGGCCTTGAAGCCCCGAAGGATATTCCGGACTCCATGTTCCAGGAACCGGCTGTCAAGAAGGCCCGTGTCGGTCTCTTCATCTCTGAAGTCGTTCAGCGTGAAAAGCTCACGGCCACCGATGAACAGATCACGGCTCGCGCCCAGTCGATCGCTGCTTCTTACGAAAATCCGGCTGAAGTCGTTCAGTACCTCACGACCGACCGTCAGAGCCGCGTGAATGTGGCGATGCAGGTCCAGGAAGAGAACGTCACCAACTGGCTCCTCGGTCAGGCCACCACGGAAGAAGTGCCTGTCGAATTCGACAAGGTGATGAAGGGCGAGTTCTAATCGCACTTTTTTGAAGCGGTTGGAGCACCCATCGGGCACTCCGCCACTTCCGTACTCAAGCGGCATTGCCGCTTGAGGCTGGTGAGGGCGCCTGCGGGCGCCCTTCGCCATTTTTGGCAGGCGTTAAAACGCTGGAAAAATGCGCAATTGTGCGAATTTTTCGTCCTTTCAGCGAATGCCGCCCGCAGTGTCATGCATACCGCACGCGGTTCCGCCATAATGTTCGAACGCTTTGAACGGATGAGCCCCATGCGCCGTCCGTTCGATATTCAACCGTTTATGCGCGCTGGCTGTGCCGGGCAGACGCCATACGGTTCACAGATTTGATTATTGGTTATGTCATTAGTTCCTATTGTTGTTGAAAGCTCCGGTCGGTCGGAGCGCAGTTTTGACATTTACTCGCGTCTGCTGCGTGACCGCATTATTTTCCTCACGACGGAAGTAAACGATCAAACGGCCTCGCTGATCGTCGCTCAGCTGCTCTTTCTTGAAAGCGAAGATCCTGACAAGGATATTTCCCTGTACATCAACAGTCCGGGCGGCTCGGTTTCTGCCGGCATGTCGATCTTTGATACGATGCGTTTCATTCGCCCGAAGGTGAATACGATCTGTCTCGGCATGGCCGCGTCGATGGGCGCGTTCCTTCTGGCTGCAGGCGAAAAGGGCAAGCGCTATGCGCTGCCGCATTCGCGCATCATGATTCATCAGCCTTTGGGCGGTGCAGAAGGTCAGGCGAGCGATGTTGAAATCCGTGCTCGTCAGCTGCTGCTCATCAAGCGTCAGATGAACGAACTGATGGCCGGCTTCACAGGCCGCAGCTATGACGAACTCGTTCGCGATACGGATCGAGACAATTTCATGAGCGCGCAGGAAGCGCTCGAATACGGTCTCATCGACCGAGTGCTTACGAGCCGCGCGGATCTTTGATTTCCCTTTCTCCATGCTTGAGGCTGAGAGCTGCGCGGCTCGAACTTGTGCGCGGCTGACCTCAGGCAAGAACTGTCCGCATTGCGCTTGACGGCTGATGTCAGGCGCAATGCGGATGAGTTTTCCTTTCGGCCCGAAAGCGCAATGCTTTTCAAGCAATGCTCGGTGCCGGGCAACGAATTTCATACCAAAAAATGGCAAAACGCTACTGCTCTTTCTGCGGCCGTGATGAGTCGCAGTGCTCCTCCCTTTTTCAGGGCCTGCACGGTGAGCTCCTCTGCGGCGATTGTGTCCGTCTGATGGCGTCCGAACTCACCGGCGCAACGACCGGCGGCAAAACCGCTGAAGAGCCTGCTGCCGAAGCCCCTCAAGCGACGGCTCCAGCCAAGATTCCTACGCCGCGGGAGCTCTATGAGCTTCTCGACAATTATGTAATTGGTCAGGAACGCGCTAAGCGGACACTGTCGGTGGCGGTATTCAATCATTACAAGCGTTTGAATACGTTGGGTGACAAAAAGCTCAAGGCGCTTGAAGACAAGGTTGAGCTGCAGAAGTCCAATGTGCTGCTGATCGGCCCGACGGGTTCGGGCAAGACGCTTTTGGCTCAGACGCTCGCTCGTGCGCTCGATGTGCCGTTTGCCATTGCGGATGCAACGACCTTGACGGAAGCGGGCTACGTTGGTGAAGACGTTGAGAATATTGTCGCTAAGCTTGTGCAGGCCGCCGGCGGCGACATTGAGCGTGCACAGAAGGGCATCATCTATCTTGACGAAATTGACAAGATTGCCCGCAAGAGCGAGAACCCTTCCATTACCCGCGACGTGTCGGGCGAGGGTGTTCAGCAGGCTCTTCTCAAGCTCGTCGAAGGCACCATTGCGTCCATGCCGGTCAAGGGCGGGCGCAAGAATCCGGGAAAGGCCATGATGGAAGTCGACACTTCCCAGATCCTCTTTATCTGCGGCGGTGCGTTTGACGGAATGGAGCGCATTGTTCGCCACCGCACGGAGAAGAGTGAAATCGGTTTTTCCGGTACGGTCGTCGGCAAAAAGGATCACAACCTCACGGATGTCTTCCGTCAGATTGAAACGGGTGACCTTGTGAAGTTCGGTCTGATTCCGGAGTTGGTCGGTCGTCTGCCGGTGATTACGGTTCTTGAAGAACTCAATGAAGAAGCGCTCATTGAGATCCTGACAAAACCGAAAAATGCCATTGTTCGCCAGTATCAAGTGCTTTTTGCCATGGAGGACGTGGATATTGAATTCACGCCCGAAGCCCTTAAAGCCATTGCACATCAGGCGATTGAGCGCAAAACGGGCGCCCGCGGCCTGCGTTCGATTATTGAGGCGCTGCTCCTTGACACGATGTTTGAAATTCCCAGCCGCACGGATGTGGCAAAGGTGATCGTGACAGAAGCGGTTGTCACTTCCAAGGCCAAGCCAGAGTATGTGCTTCGCACTGCAGAACAAATCGAAGCGCTCAAAGCCGAAAAGGCGGCTGCTCAAGCAGCTCCTCAATCGTCGCAAGTCTGATGGAGGCGGCGCTCCAATCAAGCAATTGGTTCTACCCCACTTGGAACGGGTTGAAAATTGCGCGGAGCGTCCCCATATAGACTTCAACAATCATCTTTTATGGGGTTATTGCTTTGAACGATAACAAGACTCCCAACAACGAAGCGACTGCCGCTGCGGCGGGTCCGCTTCCGGTGATCCCCCTGCGCGACATGGTGGTGATCCCGAATTCCATGACGACGGTCTTCATGGGCCGTCAGATCTCGGTGCTCGCCGCCGAGGCTGCTATGCGTGTGCATTCCGGGCGCGTAATTCTGCTCACCCAGCGTGAAAAGAGCATTGATTCGCCGAAGCCCGAAGATTTCTGGGATGTCGGTGTACTCGGCGAAGTGGATCAGCTGCTTCGTCTTCCCGATGGTTCAGTGAAGGCGCTTGTACACGGAACGCAGCGCTGCCGCGTGACGAGCTGGACCGATGCATCTGGGTTCTACAAAGCCACCGCGGAAGAACTGCCGACAGAAGAAGTGTCGGAAGATCTTGCTGCCTATCAGCGCACACTCAATCGTCAGCTTCTCGACTATGCGCAAAACGTCAAGAAGCTCACGCCCGAACACCTCCGTCCCGTAACGGAGGAAACGGATCCGGTGCGCGCCTGTGATGTGGCTGCGTCTTTCATTCCGCTGACCACTGCTGAACGTCTTGACTTTCTGCGTGCCTCCAATCCGGTGCGCCGCTATGAAATTCTCATCGGCGTGCTCGACCGTGAACTCGAAAGCGGTCAGGTTGAAAAACGCATCCAGATGCGTGTTAAGGGGCAGATGGAGAAGAACCAGCGCGAGTACTACTTGAATGAGCAGATGAAGGCCATCAAGAAAGAACTCGGTCTGGACCCGGAAACTGCAGAAGCCGAAGAGGAAGAGGCCAAACTGGAGCGTCAGGTGCGCGATGCGCAGATGCCTAAGGAAGCCGAAGAGGCTGCGCTTACGGAAATCAAGCGCTTGAAAACGATGCCGCCGTCGTCCTCAGAAGCGAGCGTCGTGCGCAGCTACGTCGAGACGCTTCTCGAACTGCCCTGGAAGAAGAAGAGCCGCGTCAACCGCGACATCGAACGGGCTCGCCGTGTCCTCGATGAGGATCATTGGGGACTCGAAAAGGTGAAGGAGCGCATTCTTGAATATCTCGCCGTGCAAAAG
>UMJH01049345.1_pt1 | contig 13658 bp, 9 predicted proteins | sample 1966011 | NCBI WGS metagenome assembly UMJH01 (sample SAMEA4836146, study PRJEB28245) | human gut metagenome | biome: gut microbiome; material: fecal sample | place: Denmark | collected 2008 | reverse complement strand
CCATTGTAAACTCCTTATTCCTGTTCCTATATTTATGCGCCTTATCCCCAATAACCCCTTAATGTTCTCTCGGAGTCTTATATTATGGCAGGATACATCTGTAAACTGCAACAGACCTTTAAAACAGTTTTTTCGTATAATAAAGTCCTGCTGTCCTCACAGCATATCCGCCAAGTTCTAATTCCAGAAGAGCATCCATAGACTGGCTGACAGACAGCCCTGTTTTTGATGCGATCTCCTCTATATGGCGCGGTTCGGAATCCAAGCAACTATACACCATTTTTTCTTTCTTTGCAAGTCCCTTCTGTTTTTTTTCAGAAAACTGTTCTTTCTCTTTTACAAAAATCCCCAGGTTTTCAAGAACTGTTTCCGGTGAAAAAAGAACCTGGGCGCCTTCTGCGATCAGCTGGTTGCATCCTGTACTTAAAGCATCTGTGATCCGGCCTGGAAGGGCATAAATTTCTTTTCCCTGTTCTAAGCCTGACTGGGCAGTAATAAGCGACCCGCTTTTTTCTTTTGCCTCTATAACCAGGATAACATCAGAAAGACCACTGATGATACGATTGCGTATAGGAAAATTTCTGGGTACAGGAGGTGTTTTTAAAGGATACTCAGAAATCAGTCCCCCATAAAATGGGATATTTTCGTACAAGTCAAAATTACTCCGTGGATAGCACTGATCTACTCCGCAACCAAGAACTGCATATGTCATTCCGCCAGCCGCCATTGCTCCCTCGTGACCTGCACCATCAATCCCCAATGCCATGCCGCTGATGATCTGAATACCGGCAGCAGCCAATTCTTTTGCCATATAACCGGCTGCTTCCCTTCCATAAGCTGTACAATTTCTTGCACCGATCACTGCTGCAGTCGCTTTATCCTCCTTAGGAAGGCTTCCCTTTACATAAAGTCCTAATGGATAATCATATACAGAATACAGCCGTCTTGGATATTCTTCATCCAGAGGCGTAATAAAATAAATGCCTTTTTCACTTAATTTATAATATTCCTCTTCCAATCTGGAAAATTCCCCTTTCCAGGCATCAAAGCGGAGGGCATTTTCTTCTTTTTTAAAGATCCCCTTTTTCCATAATTGTGTTCCTTCTATATAATATGCCTGCTGAAAACCTCCTGCCGCTTCTCCTATGCGGCGTATCTGTAAAGCCCCTGCATCCGGCAGATGACATAACCAGTATAAAAATATTTTCTCTAATGCTTCTGTCCCCATATCCGTTCCTCCAATGCCCTGTAGCCAAAGGCTTCTGATAAATGTTCTTTCTGGATCCATTCTTCACCAGCCAGATCTGCAATTGTCCTTGCTGTCTTTAGTACTCTGTGATAACCTCTGGCACTTATTCCTCTCGCTTCATATACCCGTCTTGCAAAACGTTTCTCCGGCTCTTTTAACTTACAGAAACGCTGTATCTCTTTCTGTCCCATACGGCTGTTGTTTCTGATATCCGTTCCCTGAAAACGTGTAGCCTGTATCTTTACTGCTTTTTCCACCCGGCTTCGTATAACAGCTGAATTCTCATTTTCCGTTGTCCGGTCTTCTAACTCTGCAAATGTCACAGGTGCAGCTTCCACACATATATCAAAACGTTCCAAAATAGGTCTTGAAAGCCGGTTTAAATAATTTTGTATCTGCACAGGCGTACAATTGCATCTGCTTCTGTCCGGGAAAAAGCCGCAGGGACATGGATTCATGGCTCCAAGGATCAGAAAATCTGCCGGAAATTCATAGCTTCCTGCCACACGGCTTATTGTGATACGGTGTTCTTCTAAAGGTTCCCTTAGTGCTTCTATAGCGCCTTTACTGAAATGAGGCAGCTCATCTAAAAATAAAACGCCTCCGGAAGCAAGGGATAACTCCCCGGGTTTTGGCACTTTTCCACCACCGGTAAGACCCTGGGGAGAAATCGTGTGATGAGGACTGCGAAAAGGTCTTTGTGAAAGCAGAGGCTGTCCTTCTGGCAGCAGACCGCAAAGACTGTATATCTTGGATATCTCTATATTTTCTTCCCAGGAAAGATCAGGGAGAATGGTTGGTATCCGCTTTGCTACCATAGATTTTCCTGTTCCTGCACTTCCGCACATCAAAAGACCATGTCTTCCGGCTGCCGCCACTTCTGCTGCCCGGCGCAGAACGTTCTGACCGCATATTTCCCTGAAATCAAAGGGATATTCTGATTTAAATGTACGGTTATTTATTGTGACCGGCATTTTCTGATCCATGCTTTCAAAATCCTCTTGAGATACCACTTCCTGCAAATGAAGAAGCGACTTTATACCTATGATCTGTATCCCTTCTACTAAAGCTCCTTCTGCCATATTGGGTACTGGTAAAAAGCATCGGCGAAATCCCATTTTCTTGGCAGCCGATACCAGGACCAGTACACCCCTTACTGGTTTTACGCTGCCGTCTAACCCCAGTTCTCCGATCAGAAGAGAATCCTTCAGTTTTTCTGCTGCCAATAACTCAAAAGCTCCTAAAACTGCAGCTGCAATTGGCAGATCAAAAGCCGTTCCTTCCTTTTTCATTCCTGCTGGTGACAGATTTACTGTGATTTTTTTTGCCGGAAGCTGAAGATCTGAGTTTTTCAGTGCTGTCCTGACCCGCTCCTGAGCCTCTCTTACCTCCAGTGCCAGCTGCCCTGAAATGGAAAATCCCGGCAGTCCATTCGATACATCTGATTCAACAGATACCAGAAATCCTTCCATTCCATGGATCCCGGCACTGTTTATCTGCGTAAACATGCGCAACGCTCCTTTCTGTTTTCCTGAGATTGTTTTTTCCTGTGGAATTAAAAATAGAATTAATAAAGAGATGTAGATATCAAAATAATGCATTTAGAAAAAAATGAATTACAGATAGTTTCAGTTTATCCAAGAAAAGAATAAATTGCAAGCACATTTTAACATGGATATGAAATATAGTTACAGTTCAGCCATGCACCTTCTTGTTTCCATATTCATGAAAATAAGAAGCATGGTGGATCCACCATCCACAATAAAAAGGCTTGCTCAAAATGATTGAAATTCCGTCATAAAGGGACGAAAACGTAAAGGCAGATGACTTCTCTGACAATCTGGATTCTTTCTCTGTTCAATGGCAATGGCAGTAAAGAAAGTCTTCCAGAGTTTTTCCCAGTCCTTTTCATCACTTTGTATACATATTTTTTCCAGTTCATCACTGGAAATCTCTGCCAGGAACCACTTTTCACCCTTTACATGGACCGCTGCCTTTCCTCTGCCTATATCACAGATCAGCCAGTCTTCCTCCGGCAGACGGTCTGCAAAGTAAGGTGCTATCAGCTCTGCCACATCATTTTTCGGCTGTATCTTTCCTGCTAAAAAGCCTTCCGACATCTGGGAAAAACGCAAAAATTCAATAAACTGATGCTTTTCGTTATATACGCTTCGACACAGTTTAAAAACTTCATAAACAGCTGGGATCTGAAGCTGGTCAGCAGCAGATGCACCCCGCAAAAACAATACCTTCAGATACCGGTATATCTTATCTGCACGCAATATATCTTCGCTAAGACAGACCACATACAGCTGCTCCTGGATCCGGGAATTTAAATGCCTGCGTACAGTTTCCATCACCTTTTTTACTTTTTCCGATGATGGAATGCACTCTACATAGGATGAAAAAAGTTCTACATTCTGTCCGCTGTTTTTGATCTCCAGGCGCAGTTCATCCTGAGGGATCTTACTCATTCCCGCATCATAAATACAGCTTAATATACCTTCGTAACCAGGCTCACATACAAAAACCGTCATATCCGTCTCTCCTGTTCATACTACAGCTGGCCAAATACAGCACTGTTTGATGCTTCTTTTACCAGCTGATCCTTTAAAATCACGTTTTTTTCTTCTTCCAGGTGCATATCATCAAACAGGGATAATTGCCTGTAACTGTCCCTGTTTTCTATATCCCATACTTTCCGCCTCTCATCCCCTATAAGGGCGCTGGTGATGGAATCTTCATCCAGTCTGAAGGAAACTTCCATTTTTCCGGAACAGGTGATAAAATAACGGGCCCGCTTTAAAACAACTCCTATCCGTTTTAAACCATCAAAATCCAATTTTCCCTGCTTTCTGGCAGAGATGATACGTCTGGCAGATTTCACCCCTACTCCGGGTATACGGAGAAGCTGTTCGTAAGAAGCTTTATTTATCTCTACAGGAAAATCTTTCAGATTCTGCAGTGCCCAGTCGCACTTGGGATCCAGAAATAAATTAAAATTAGGCTTTTTTTCAGAAAGAAGTTCCTCTGCCTTAAATCCGTAAAAGCGCAGCAGCCAGTCTGCCTGATAAAGCCGGTGTTCTCTTAAAAGAGGCGGTCCTCCCGGAAGGGATGGCAGATGGCTGTCCTCATTGACCGGAACATATGCAGAGTAAAAGACACGTTTTAAACCAAAATTATGATAAAGAGCCTGCGTCACAGAAAGCATCTGAAAGTCATTTTCCGATGTAGCACCTACGATCATCTGGGTACTCTGACCGGCAGGAACAAAGGCTTTTGTTCCATAATACCGCTCTGTAAGGGCAAGACCATGGCTTTCTATCCCGCCGGAAAGTATCATAGAATCTTTTTCTGTCAGATCCGGATGTATAAGGGAAGCACCGCCTGCAAAACCGGCTCTGTCAGAAGGATATAATTTCTTATATCCTCTGTCATACCCTAGCAGACGCCCCGACAACGCAATTCCCTGCTGTACCTGCCGCATAGGAGCCAGTATCTTCTCTCTTGTCTTTCCAGGAGCCAGATTTCGAAGGCCTTCAGCTGTAGGAAGTTCTAGATTGATGCTCATACGGTCCGCAAGAAAGCCCATTCTCTCTACCAGTTCCCTGGAAGCACCGGGAATGGATTTTACATGAATGTAACCATTGAAATTATACACATTCCTCAGCTTATGAAGAGTTTCATAGATCAGTTCCATAGTATGATCCGCTGTAGACAGAATACCAGAACTTAAAAACAGACCTTCAATATAATTTCTCCTGTAAAATTCCATGGTAAGTTTACAAACTTCATCCGGAGTAAATGCAGTCCGCAGCGTATTATTGCTGCACCGGTTTACACAATACTTACAATCATAGATGCACTGATTGGTAAAAAGGATCTTTAGTAATGAAATACATCTTCCGTCTGCCGCAAAGCTGTGGCAGATACCTGCCTCTGAAGAATTTCCCAGGTGTCCTTTCTTTCCTCTGCGCTCTACTCCGCTGGAAGTACAGGCAACGTCATATTTGGCTGCGTCCGTAAGTATTTTCAGTTTTTCATCTATAGTAAGATTCTCCTGTATCAGCATCTCATCACCACCAGAACATTTGTTTGATTGTATTTTATCACAGTATCTCCGCAAATGCAACAGAAATCGAACATTTGTTCTTTTATCTGATGATCAGTGATTGCTTTATATGGATAATGTTGTATGCAGATAAACACTCTTTGAACCTAATGTGCCATACGATGTACTTAATTACCTTCCCAATATATACGACAAAAAACACGGCAGTGTGTACATTTTACACCATACTGCCGTGTTATCAGGTCACTTACTTATGGAGTAACAGGTGATACCCTGTTACTATACTAATACTTATATTAATGATGTGAGTGTCAAAAGTAAATATTGCCACTCACTGATGTAACCGGATTGCTCCATTGCTATGCAATTCTCGCAATCCTCGAACACCTCAAACTCCCATAAAATGGCGTGTTCACACCATTTTATTTCGTTTTCGGTGTTCGGCGTGTCAATAAGTATAAATTGCTTATTTGTGCGAGCACAAACGCAATTTATACTTTTGACACTTACATCATATTAATTAATCTCTGTAACCGTTCGGATTCATGCTCTGCCATTTCCAGGAATCAGCACACATCTCTTCAATTCCCTTTTCAGCCACCCAACCAAGCTCTTCTTTTGCCTTGGTGCAGTCAGAATAGCAGGTTGCAATATCTCCATCCCTGCGTGGCTGGATCTCATACTTTAATGTTTTTTTGCAGGCCTTTTCGTACGCATGAAGAACATCTAATACACTGTATCCAACTCCGGTTCCCAGATTATAGATGCTGACGCCTTCTTTTGCTTCCAGTTTCTTCATAGCCTTTACATGGCCTTTTGCCAGATCTACTACATGGATATAATCTCTGACGCCGGTTCCATCCGGGGTATCATAATCATCACCAAATACATTTAAATGATCCAGCTTGCCGATGGCAACCTGTGCAATATACGGTACAAGATTGTTAGGGATACCCTTAGGATCTTCGCCAATCAAGCCACTTTCATGAGCACCTATTGGATTAAAATAGCGAAGGAGCATTACATTCCACTCCGGATCTGCAGTATGCAGGTCTGTAAGGATCTGCTCTAACATTCCTTTGGTGCGTCCGTAAGGATTGGTGATCTCACCTTTCGGGCACTTTTCTGTGATCGGAATCTGAGCCGGATCACCATAAACAGTTGCAGAAGAACTGAATACAATATTCTTTACACCATGATTTCTCATCTCATCACAAAGGATCAACGTTCCGGTAATGTTATTGTTATAATATTCAAGGGGTTTGTGAACAGACTCTCCTACTGCCTTTAAGCCTGCAAAATGGATCACAGCTTCAATATCCTCATTATCAAAGATTTCTTTTACCTTTGGCTGGTCAAGCAGGTCCACCTCATAAAATTTCAGTTTCTTTCCTGTGATCTGCTCTACTCTGTCTAATGCTTTTTTGCTGGAGTTATAAAGGTTATCTGCTACTACCACGTCATAACCTGCATTTAACAGTTCCACACATGTATGACTTCCGATATATCCGGCTCCTCCGGTCACTAAAATAGCCACTGCGTTATCCTCCTTGTTTCTCACATCTTTCTTCCCAGAAAGTCCTTTCGACTTCTATCATTATTAGTATAGCGTTAAATCCCATTAATAACAATGCATATTTTTTCTGTCTTTCTATGATTTTCTTTCCAGGATCTTCTTTCTGCCGTATTTTTTCTGCTTTCTTATTTTTATCCCTTACTTTTACAGAACCTGATGTTTTTCAAATACATCCCGCATTTTCCCAATAGCCTTTTTCTCGATCCTGCTTACATAAGAACGTGAAATGCCTAAAACTCCGGCAACTTCCCGCTGGGTATGCTCCTTTTCCCTAAACAGGCCATAGCGCATGGTGATCACCTGCTTCTCGCTTTCTGTCAGGCATGTGTCAAATGCTTCATACAGTTCTCTGATATCCTGATCTAATATAAGCTGGTCAATGGTCCTTGGATTTTCCATTTCGATCACATCCACAAGATTCACTGCTTCTCCGTCTTTATCCGTACCAATAGGTTCAAATAAAGACACTTCCCTGGCCCGTTTTTTACCTGCCCTAAGAAGCATGAGTATCTCATTTTCCACGCACCTGGCTGCATAGGTAGCCAGTCTGGATCCTTTATCTGTATCAAAGGTGTTCACTGCCTTGATCAGTCCAATGGTCCCCACAGAAAGCAGGTCTTCTGTATCGTATTCCTGACATTGATATTTTTTTACTACATGAGCCACCAAGCGCATGTTATGTTCGATCAGCATATTTCTGGCGGTCTGGTCGCCTTCTTTGCAGCGTTTCAGGTACAGCTTTTCTTCTCCGTGAGATAGTGGTTTCGGAAAAGTCTTCAAAAAAAGCCACCCCGCATATTCTTACTTACATACTATGCGAAGGCGGCTTGCCCGGTGCTATTTCCATATAGATAGACTCAAAAACACCTGCCGGATTTTGGAGCTTCTTACTGCTCATAATAAATATTTTAAGAGATATCCTTCAAAAGCTTTTACTGTTTCTTTTACATATTTTTCCCGTTCTTCTTTATCTGCAAGACGGACCGCACCAGGATTCATATTTTTAAAATCTGCTGTATCTTTATAAGCATAATCGTGGCTTCCATTTGGATAACACCAGGCAAACCACCAGTCCTCCGGCAGTATTACCTCCTTCTTGATATATCCGGCAGCTTCCTTTGTAAGTTCATCTGTTATATGATCCACCTGACAGCCTATGGGAGCCCCATCCTGTGCCTTTGCTTCTTTATCAAAAAGACAAAATCCTGCAAACAGGTTATGTTCTATTTCAATGCGAAACCACAGCTGTAAACTTTGTTTCTTAAACTTTGCCTTTTTTACCACATAGTTTAATCCTGGATATGTACTGTAACAATCATAAAATCTTTCATGATAAGGATCCTTATAGAAATAATACCCCGTATCTTTTTCAGGTTCCAGACCATATTTTGCAGCCAGTGGCTCCATTTCTTTTTCAAAATCCCCAAACACAAGCCGGATCAGCTTAAGTTTTGCCTGTTTCATGGATCTTTCTATCTGGATCCCCGCCTTGAAATACTGCGAAGACTCATACAACAGATCAACCGTTTTTTCCACCATTTTTATTTCCCTTTCATCTGCCGTCATACGGATAGCATCTACATATTGCATAACCATGGATCTTAATGTTTCCTTCAGGCAAGGAAGCAATCCCGTAAGCCATGCGCAGATATTTTCTGACCAGGAAATACAAAGGATCCTGTTTAATGACAGTATCCCCTTTCCATTTTTTTCTTTCCTGCTGTATTCCGAAGGTGGTGTTCCAAAAGGTGTCAAATAAACTATGGGAGCATTTTTCGCATATTTAAAATAATCAAAACACTGCCCCTGCTGTTCTCCGGCATAAATCTTTACTTCCACCGGAATAAAATAATCTGCATTGCGTATTACAATATCGATCCGGCGATCATGATCAGTGACATATTCTTTTGTGACAACTGTATGCATAAGAAGCAGGTCACTCATGGATTTTATTTTCAGCACATCCCGGACAAAAGTTTTAAGAAACAGGACACCGCAGCCATGAGCCCCCTGGGGATCTAACAGATCTGCCAGAAACCGGCACATGACTACTTCTTTTTCCTGTATTCCTAAAACCTGAAAAACATTATAGGACAGAAAAGGGCTGTGATCCGGGATTTTTCCCCATTCTTCGCTGACCCTGAATAACAGGTCTCTTTGATTTTCCATTGTAACTTCCATTCTGCCATTTCCTTGCAATGCACTCTATCTGCAAAATTTATTTTTCTTCTTCCAGCGTAAACAGAGGTTTATATTTACGCCTGTCAATACTGTGATTATAGGCCATAGCCTCATAGTCTAAAATCTGTTTTCTGTTTGGATTCTCCCCTGATTCTGCCTCTGACCAGGACTGGTAATTTCCATCTTTATCATAAAATCCCAGAAAATGAAGGACCGGATAGATCTGTGACAGGTCTAACAGAAAACGGTTATAAGGAGTCATATCAAGACCTGCCAGTTTTAATACATAAGAGGACAGATACACTGTTCCCAGCTTTCCAATATCCTTTGAGGGCTGCTCATAATTAGTCCAGATGATAAATGGGGTCTCATACCACATTAAACGGTCTTTCGTAGGCACTTCATAACTTGGCGTGCCGTATATTTCATCAAAAAACTCATCTTCTACACTTGGCTGGTGATCTCCGAACATAACGATCATAGTCGGCTCATCACTGTGACTAAAATAATCCAGTAAATAAGCAAAAGCTTCATCAGAGCGCTTTACCAGAGAAAGATACTGGTCAGCCTTTGGATATTTTCCTTCCATATCACCAGTCAGCCACACAGTCTGATCAAACTCATCAAAAGTCCCCTCATAGCCACCATGGTTCTGCATGGTAACATTAAATAAAAACAGTTTTTCCTGGGGATCTTCTTTTTCTTCTACTACCTGGATCAGTTTTTCAAAATCTCCCTGATCACTGGTATAATAACGCAGCTGCTCACTGCCCTTAAAATATTCCCCATCTAAGAACTCATCAAATCCCATATTGGCATAACAGGCATTCCTGTTCCAGTTTTCTCCTGGATATGGGTGCATAGCTACAGTGCGGTATCCCTGGTCTTTCATGGTACTTACCATAGTCCTGGCATCCGGCTTTACATTAAACTGATAGGCAATAGAATTAGATGGGAGCATGGCAACTGAATCTCCTGTAAGAAACTCAAATTCAGAATTGCTGGTCATAGAGCCAAATACAGGCATGCACAGATTTCCCTTTATAGTATTTTCTGTCAGACTGTTGATAAAGGGGAAGTATTCCTGATTTGTGGAAAAATCTCCGGCTACCCGCAAGTCAGAAAGACTTTCGTTCATAATGCAGATCAGATTGACTGGCTGGATAGTTACTTTGTGAGACAAAATCTCATCATCTTCGTTTTCTGTTTCGTTTATTCCTTTCTCCTGCTCTTCTTCAGAAATTTCCTTATAAATACTTTCCAGACGTCCCTGACTGTATTCTGCCGGCGGTTTCTTTACCACATACTGAAAAGACATGGCTGTGGATAAAATATACCCGCAGGATTCATAAGTATCATTAACTGCCCACATATTAATCCCCATCTGATGTGCAGGAACAATACTGTGGAAAAAGCCATAGCCAAAAGCAAAAGCAGTTCCCACACAGGAAACACCCAAAAGCAGCCTGTTTTTTAATCCTTTTACATGAACCGGGAAAAACCATAAAATAATATTGGCAGCGACTACTGCTTTGGCAGCCTGTACCATTTTATCTGAAATAACAAATGCATAATTGCCGGATACAGTCATGGCTGTGCGCACTGCCAGCACATCCCAGATCATAATAGGCCGGTCCCGGAAGCCTACTACAAAGGTTTCAGCAAATGATATTATAAGCAATACAGCTGATCCAACTGGTACTGATATGCGGGTAGTTCCTGTAATACCTGTAAGGATAAGATACAGTACATAAACCCAGCATATATTTAATGCTGTCATAAAAGCGGAAATATTTGCCAGATTCCCTGTCACATATTCAAATAAATAATACGACAGTATGGGAACAAGAAAAAGACACAGATAACCTGTGCCTTTTATTATGTATTTACATATAGTTATAAAAATATTGCTGTTTTTTACAACTGCCTTTTCTGTGATCTTTTCTTTTTTAGTTCCGCTTTCCTCTGTTTCCTCTGTATTTCTGATTTCTTCTGCCACCTGCTGTAATCCTTCTCTTCCCGTATCGCCACGTATCTGGGATATCTTTTTCATATACTTTTTAGAATATCAACAGGAATTTTATCATATTTTGTAACCACTTTCAATCATCAATATGCAGAGATATATCTTATTTTTTACAGGCGGATCACATATTTTCCGAAAATAATGCGGCGATAGAAAATAATAGTCAGAACCGTTGCTGCGATCCAGCCAAATGGCCAGGCCATCCAAATACCTGTACTTCCAAAATACTTTGTAAGCAGCAATGCTACCAGGATACGTAAGATCAGATCCGGAACCGTTGCCATTACAAAATAATGCATGGCACCTGCACCACGGATGATCCCGTCAGTCATTAGTTTAATAGAGATCATAAAATACATAGGACTTACAATATGCAAAAACTCCCGTCCTGCATTAATAGCATCTGTACTGGACTTATTCAAAAACAGTCCCATCATCTGCCTGCTGTCAAAGAAATAAAGAACCACAAAAGGAATAGCGGCGATCAGTGACAAACGGATACCTGTACGAAATCCCATAGACAGCCGTTCTTTCTTTCCTGCGCCAAGATTCTGGGCTGTATAGCTGGAAAGACAGCTTCCAAGAGCCATAAAGGAATTGATCGCAAAGGTATTTAACTTGATGGCGCCGGAATAACCTGCGATCACTGCAGAGCCGTAGCGGTTTACAATCTCCTGTACAAACATATTTCCAATAGATAAAACGCTCTGCTGCATAATACTTGGAATGGCAATAGCAGCAATCTGGGCTAAAAGAACAAGATCCAGCCACTTAAAAGTTCCTTCGCAGTTTATCCTTTTTAAACGTACTGCCAGAAATGTAAGAGCCAGGATAGCGGAAATACCCTGAGCAATAAAAGTTGCCCAGGCAACGCCTGCCACTCCCAGTCCTACACAGGCTACAAAATAATAATCCAGGATAATATTTCCCACAGAAGAACCGATCAGGAAATACAGCGGTGTTTTAGAATCACCTAAAGCCGTAAAAATGCCGGTACACACATTATATAAAAGTAAAAATGTGATGCCGTAAACGTAGATCTTTAAGTATAACCGTCCATCTGCAAAAATATTTTCAGGTGTGTGGACGAGCCGCATCATACTGCCGCAGAAAAAATAGCCGATAAATGTGAGGAAAAAGCTCATAAAAGCACAGGCAATAAAAGCCGTACTTACTGCCGACTTCATCCTGACCATATCCTTAGCGCCAAAAAGCCTGGAAACCACAACAGAGGCTCCCAGGTTGGTTCCTACGGCAAACGCCATAAATATAACAGTAATAGGATAAGATGCACCTACCGCCGCCAAGGCATCCTCTCCTGCAAAACGACCGGCAATACAGCTGTCTGCAATATTGTATATCTGTTGAAACATAACGCTGACTAACATAGGCAGCAGAAAGCGCCATAAAATCTTATCCGGGTGCTCTCTGGTAAGGTCCTTCATCATAAGTACTTCCCCCCGAAATTTAGCCGGCGCACAAACTCTGCTGCCTTAATTTAATCTTAACGTTTCCTTGAAATCTTAAATTAATGGTGGAACAGACGGATACCGGTAAATGCCATTACCATGCCGTACTGATCGCAGGTTTCAATAACCTGATCATCTCTTACAGAGCCGCCGGGCTGTGCTACATATTTTACACCGCTCTTATATGCTCTGTCAATGTTATCTCCAAATGGGAAGAAGGCATCAGAGCCTAAAGCTACGTCTGTAAGACCGTCTAACCATGCTCTCTTTTCTTCTCTTGTAAATACTTCTGGTTTCTCCATAAAAATCTTTTCCCATCTTCCGTCAGCAAGAACATCCATATAATCTTCACCAATATATAAGTCAATGGCGTTGTCACGATCTGCCCTGCGGATACCATTAATAAACGGCAGATTTAACACTTTTGGATTCTGGCGCAAATACCAGTTATCTGCCTTGCTTCCTGCCAGTCTGGTACAGTGTACTCTGGACTGCTGTCCTGCTCCAATACCAATAGCCTGACCGCCCTTTACGAAGCATACTGAATTGGACTGGGTATATTTTAAAGTGATCAGGGAAATAACCAGATCCATGGCTGCTTCTTCCGTCATATTCTTATTTTCTGTAACAATGTTTTTCAGCAGTTCTTTATTGATCTTTAAATTGTTATGTCCCTGCTCAAATACAACACCGAACACCTGCTTACGTTCCAATTCCTCCGGTACATAGTCCGGATCAATCTGGATCACATTGTAATTGCCGTTTTTCTTGGCTTTTAAGATTTCTAATGCTTCCGGCTCATAGCCTGGTGCGATCACACCATCAGAAACCTCTCGTTTGATCAGCTTTGCAGTCGCAACGTCACATACATCAGAAAGAGAAATGAAATCCCCAAAAGAAGACATACGGTCTGCACCTCTGGCTCTTGCATAAGCACTTGCAAGGGCAGAAAGCTCTCCCTGATCGTCTACCCAGTAGATCTTGCGTAAAACATCATCAAGTGGAAGGCCTACTGCTGCTCCAGCCGGAGATACATGCTTAAAAGAAGTGGCTGCTGGAAGTGCGGTGGCTTCTTTTAATTCTTT
>UMJH01042942.1_pt1 | contig 13744 bp, 8 predicted proteins | sample 1966011 | NCBI WGS metagenome assembly UMJH01 (sample SAMEA4836146, study PRJEB28245) | human gut metagenome | biome: gut microbiome; material: fecal sample | place: Denmark | collected 2008 | reverse complement strand
CACCAGGAATGCTACAAAGAAGTTGGTTCCCAGGCAATCTCCTATACTACCGGTGTCCCGGCTATGATCGGTGCTATGATGGTAGTTACCGGTGCATGGAAGAAGGACGGCGTATTTAATGTAGAGGAATTTGATCCGGATCCATTTATGGATGCATTAAATAAGTGGGGACTTCCATGGCAGGTATGCGAAGATCCTCAGATCGTAGAATAGGGAGAACAAAAAATGAGAATGGATCAGCTTCCCACTCCCTGTTATGTGATCGATGAGAAGAAACTGAAAGAAAATTTACAGGTTTTAAAAGAAATCCGGGAAGAAGCCGGCTGCAAGATCCTTCTTGCCCAGAAAGCTTTTTCATGTTTTTATGAATATCCTCTGATCGGCCGGTATCTGGACGGCACGACAGCCAGTGGTCTGTATGAGGCAAGACTTGGAAAAGAAGAAATGGGAAAGGAAAACCATGTTTTTGCCCCGGCTTACAAGGATGCGGATATAAAAGAGCTGGGAGGGATATGCGACCATATTATCTTTAATTCCTTTGCCCAGCTTCGCCGTCATAAAGACGTTGTTTCAGGGAAAAGCCTGGGACTGCGTATTAATCCGGAATGCTCCACTCAGGGGGATCATGCAATTTATGACCCCTGTGCTCCCGGTTCCCGTCTGGGAGTTACAAAAGAGGTGTTTGTACGGGAAATAGAGGCAGAACCAGAGCTTTTTGATGCTCTGGATGGTTTCCATTTCCATACTCTCTGCGAGCAGAACGCAGATGATCTGGCTAAAACCCTGGAAGCAGTGGAAGAAAAGTTCGGCCCATGGCTTTCTAAGATAAAATGGCTGAATATGGGTGGTGGTCATCATATTACAAGAGATGACTATGACAGAAAACTGCTTATAAAATGCATCAAACATATAAGAGACACTTATGGAGTGGAGGTATATCTGGAGCCGGGAGAAGCCATTGCATTAAATGCCGGTTATCTGGTGACAGAGGTAATGGATATTGTGGAAAACGGGCTGTCTGTGCTGATCTTAGATGCCTCTGCTGCCTGTCATATGCCGGATGTGCTGGAAATGCCATACCGGCCGCCATTAAAGGATAGTGGAAATGCGGGGGAAAAAGCATTTACCTACCGTCTTTCCTCCTGCACCTGTCTGGCGGGAGATGTGATCGGGGATTATTCCTTTGATAAACAGATCCATGTGGGAGATAAGCTGTATTTTCAGGATATGGCCATTTATTCCATGGTGAAAAATAATACTTTTAATGGGATCCCGCTTCCGGGGATCGCTGTAATGAAAGAAGACGGAGACTGTGAACTTATCCGTACTTTTGGATATGGAGATTTTAAGGGGAGACTGGCATAATGGTGATGGTGGAAAAGACAGATATGACCGCTGAAATGGATCAAGCAGATAAAACAGTTCAGGTAGAAAGACTAAAAACACTGCCGACAGCAGATGGATTTCACATGCCGGGAGAGTTTGAACCACACAAAGGAACCATTATGATCTGGCCGGAACGTCCCGGCTCCTGGGCCTATGGGGCAAAGGATGCCAGAAAAGCCTTTGCAAAAATCGCAGAGGCTATAGCAGAAGGAGAAGAGGTTTACATGTTAGCAGGACCTTCTTCCTTGGAGTCTGCAAAGGCAGCTTTTTCCGGAAAGTCAGAAAAGATCCATATTTTGCCTATAGAAACGGACGATGCCTGGGCAAGGGATGTAGGACCTACCTTTGTTAAAAATGCCAGAAAGGAAGTTCGTGGCATAAACTGGCGTTTTAATGCCTGGGGGGGAGAAGTGGATGGCCTTTATGCAAGCTGGGAAAAGGACGATGCTGCAGCAGAGGCGATCTGCGATGCCCTTGATTATCCGGTGTATGATGCCGGTGATTTTGTGCTGGAAGGCGGTTCCATCCACAGTGACGGGGAAGGAACTTTATTAGTAACAGAGGCATGCCTCCTAAGTCACGGAAGAAACCCCCATCTTACAAAAGAAGAGATTGAAAAGAAGCTTTGTGAATATCTGGGAGCAGAAAAGGTCATCTGGCTGAAAAATGGCATATGGCAGGATGAGACTAATGAACACATAGATAATGTGTGCGCCTTTGTAAAGCCGGGAGAAGTTGTTTTAGCCTGGACAGATGAGAAAGAGGATCCCCAGTATGCTCTTTCTATGGAAGATTACCAGATTCTGGAAAATGAAACAGATGCAAAGGGCAGAAAGTTTATGATACATAAGCTGCCAATTCCTGAGAAGCCGGTATGTATCCAGGAACAAGACTTAAAAGGGCTTATGTTTGAGCCGGGAGAAGATACCAGAGAAGCAGGAGAACGGCTGGCAGCCAGCTATGTAAATTTCTATATTGCAAATGAAGCAGTTCTGGTTCCGCAGTTTCAGGATAAACATGATAAGCTGGCCTGTGATATATTAGGAAAGCTGTTTCCTGATTGCAGGATCTGTCCTATTGACGCCCGGGCAATCATTATCGGGGGCGGAAATATCCACTGTATTACACAGCAGATACCTTCTGGCATTGGGAAATAAGGTGTGACAGTCAGCGGTAACAGAAAAAATTGCCAACTGATGTAAAAATGGTGAGAATCTTTTGAATGTTGGAAAAACAACGGATCAAACATAAACAGGAATGTCAGATCGAAGGAAAGAAGGAGAAACAGCAAGTGAGAAACGTAAGATGTGCCGCAGTTCAGATGTGCTGCAGCAGAAATGTAGCAGAAAACATAGAAAAAGCAGAGGTTCTGGTACGTCAGGCAGCAGCAGAAGGAGCGCAGGTGATCCTTCTTCCGGAGCTGTTTGAACGCCAGTATTTTTGCCAGGAGCGCAGATATGATTACTATCAGTTTGCCACACCGGTGATGGAAAATCCGGCAGTGCGCTATTTCCAGGGAGTTTGCGCCAGCTTGCAGGTAGTGATCCCAATCAGTTTTTATGAAAGAGATGTAAACCGGCTGTTTAATTCCGTTGCCATGATCGATGCAGACGGTTCCATTCTGGGAGTTTACCGGAAGACCCATATCCCAGATGATCATTTTTATCAGGAAAAATTTTATTTTACACCGGGAGATACTGGTTTTAAGGTATTTGATACAGCTTACGGAAAAGTGGGTGTTGGCATCTGCTGGGACCAGTGGTTTCCGGAGACTGCCAGAGCTATGGCAGTGGAAGGCGCAGAAATCCTTCTGTATCCAACGGCCATTGGCAGTGAACCCATCCTTTCTACAGACAGTATGCCTCACTGGAGAAGATGTATGCAGGGACACAGCGCCTCTAATCTGGTGCCTGTAATTGCAGCGAACCGGGTAGGCGAGGAACGGGTAGAGCCATGTGCAGAAAATGCAGGCCAGAATTCTTCCCTGGTATTCTACGGATCATCTTTTATCACAGACGGCTGTGGCGAGGTACAGGTATCCATGGGAAGACAGGAAGAAGGTTTTATCGCAGCTACCTTTGACCTGGACCAGCTGATGGAAGACCGCCTTTCCTGGGGACTTTTCAGGGACAGACGGCCTGAAATGTATGGGAAACTGATGTAAACATAGAAATGAAAGATGTTGGGGTCGAAAGGTATTTTTCTTCAAAAAATGGCTTCTTACTCATGTTTTTGGCGGGTTCCAGGGTCACAAATCCTCTGCAAGCAAGCTTGCACCAGATGCTTCTAAATTTACCCGCTTTAAACAGTATTTCTTATCGGACTTACAATCTATGTTCGACCATCTTGTAAATCTGACCGAACCGATATGCCAAAAAAGGAATCCTGATCTTGCTGGCATGACTATTTTGATACCTCCGGTATTGAAACATGGGTTACGGAAAATAATCCTAAGTATGAAAATCGTATTATTAAACAGTTGAAGGTTTTTAAGAAATCCCATAACCGGTATGACTGATACTGATATGTGACAGAAACAGAGGTCGAGCAATCGGCCTCTTTATTTTACCTGAAAAACCGAAAATATTAATTCGTGAATCGACTTTCGATAAATATGTCGAAAGAATATTGAGAATAATACAAAAAAATAGTATAATGGTTCTACAAATATATCGAAAGGAGTGTACTTTATGCCTACAATAACATCAGTATCGGATTTAAGAAATTATGGAAATGTTCTTGAGAAAGTTCGTATCGGCTCTCCGGTTTACTTGACAAGAAATGGCCGCGGCGCTTATAGCATACGTGACATAAAGGACGAAGAAAACTTTCAGAAAGCAGAAGCAATGATACAACTGATGTGTGAACTGAATGCAGGACTTCGCTCCGCAGAAGACGAAGATTGGGTTTCGGAGGAAGAATTAAAAAGTCATTTCATTAACAAAAGAAACGAGGACTGACCATGTATCTGTTAAGATATACGCCACAGGCTATGCGGGATATGGATTCTGTATGGGATGAGGTATATCAGGCTTCAAAAAGTTACGATATAGCGGATAAATATATAAAAGATTTTATAGACACGATCACCAAAAAAAAGCAATTTCCGACATCGGGTATACCACTCCGATATAAAGGCTTATTTACGGGATTTTATTTTATAGTTTTTAAAAAGTACATGGCATTTTATAGAATAAAAGATGATTATATCGAAGTGATCAGAATTATTTACGAGAAAAGGGATTATATGCAAACATTGTTTGGGGATAATTCGGGTAACTGCAATTAGTGGCTGAAAACAGCAATTACGACGAAAGGAGCAGCAGAGATGAAAGAAATAAATATCCCTGTTGGAGTTTCAGGCTTTGAAGAAATTCGTAAAAACGGGTATTACTACATCGATAAATCGGGGCTGATCAGAGAGCTGCTCAACAGGAGAGGCACGGAAGTAACGTGGATTACCCGTCCTCGGCGCTTTGGAAAGACGTTGGGCATGAGTATGCTGGAAAGCTTCTTCGATATCCGAAAGGACAGCAGAGCGTTATTTGAAGGGCTGGAGATTTCGGAAAACCGGGCACTGTGCGATGCGTGGATGAACCAGTATCCGACGGTTTTTGTTTCGTTTCGACAGGTAGATGGTCTTGACTTCGCCGGAGCATACGATATGCTTACATGGGTTATCTCAGAATTATATAAAAAGCATCGCTATCTGCTGGACAGCGACAGAATCGGCACCAGTGATAAGGAGATCGCGAAACAGCTGGAATGGGGACAGGCTTCCATGAAGGACATGAAAGGAAGCTTGATGTTGCTTACCAGGATGATGCAGCAGCATTATGAAAAGCCTGTTATTCTTCTTATAGATGAGTACGATGTTCCTGTCGCGAAAGCGAACAACAACGGTTACTATAATGAAATGCTTGATGTTATGAAGGGATTGATGCAGGCCCTGAAAGACAATCCGGCACTTCGTTTTGCTGTCGTGACAGGCTGTCTGAAGATTGCAAAAGAGAGCATCTTTACGGGAACCAATAATTTTGTATCGGATACGATCACAAATTCTCGTCTCAACGAGTATTTCGGCTTCGTACAGAGCGAGGTTGATGAGCTGCTGAAAGCTGCTGACATGACGGAACAGGCGGAGAACATGAAGAAATGGTACGATGGCTACCATTTCGGGGATTTCGATGTCTACTGTCCGTGGGATGTCATGAATTATATGCTGGAGCTTCAGCGCAATCCGAAGGCGAAGCCGATCAGCTACTGGAAAAACACAAGTGACAATGCCATCATCCGTTCCTTTATCGATTATGCGGGCAGTACGATCACAAAGAAGCTTGAGACACTGATGGCGGGCGGCTGCATCGTCCAGCGTGTGGATGAAAACCTGACCTATGATTATCTCCATTCATCAGAAGATAACCTCTGGAGTACACTGTATCTGACGGGATACTTAACACGGGCGCGGGAAGAGGATTATAAGGGTGAAGTTCCAGACGGTATGGTAGCCCTCATGATTCCGAATGCAGAAATTAACGAGATTTTCGAAACAACGGTCATCAAATGGTTTGATGACAGTGCGAAGAAGTGGAATCGAAATGCGCTGTTTGATGCCGTCTGGCGTGGTGACAGTGAAGGCATAAGCAGGGAAATGAATGCCCTGCTCCGACGCACGATCAGCTACCATGACTATCGGGAGGACTTCTACCACGCTTTTCTCACGGGCATTTTTACAGGCGCTGGATATATGGTGGACTCCAATAAGGAGCATGGAGAAGGGCGAAGCGATGTGGTCGTTTATGATCCCATCAATGCGCGCGTCGCGATCTTCGAAGCGAAGTACACGAAGACCCTGGGAAACCTGGAGAAGGACTGCGATACGGCTTTGCAGCAGATCGACAATCGGATGTATGCAAAGGAATATGAGGATGACTATGATCAGATTCTCTACTATGGGATTTCGTTTTTCAAGAAACGCTGCATGGTAAGGGAAAAATTAAAGTAGTTATCTGAAAAAATAAAGATGCCGATATAAAGATGTAGGTATGATAAAATGATGTGAGTGTCAAAAGTAAATTTTGTCACTCACTGATGTAACCGGATTGCTCCATTGCTATGCAATTCCCGCAATCCTCGAACATCATGGTATTATTAGTTATAGAAAAAATTCTGTGTACACATAAACATGAGAAGGAGAATTCAAAAACATGATCCGTTTACACAATGATTACAACCGTGGTGCATGTAAAAAGATATTAGAGAAACTGGCACAGATCAATGGGGAAAGTTATGATGGATATGGGGAAGATACATGGTGTGAAAAGGCGACAGAGCTGATCCGGGAAAAGTGTAAGGCACCGGAAGCTGCTATCCACTTTTTGCCGGGAGCTACACAGGCTAACTTCATTGTCCATGCGGCAGCTTTAAGCCCTATTCAGAGCGTGATCTGTCCGGACAGTGGCCATGTATATGCCCATGAAGCAGGTTCTATTGAAAATACCGGACACAAGCTGGTGCCTCTTCCCTCAACAGACGGAAAGATCAGCGCAGAGCAGATCCGGGAGGTGGCAGCTTCTTATTACAATAGCGGTGAGCCAAACTATATCTGCGAGCCGAAGATGGTGTATATTTCATTTCCTACAGAATGGGGAACCATTTATTCAGAACAGGAATTAAGAGAGATCCGCAAAGTATGTGATGAGTATGGAATGTACCTGTTTGCAGACGGGGCCAGACTGGGATACGGTCTTGGTTCTGTAAAAAATGATCTGACGCTGGAAAAACTGGCAGAACTGACGGATGTATTTTACATAGGCGGTACTAAGTGCGGTGCATTGTTTGGGGAAGCTCTTGTGATCACTAACAAGAAGCTGGCACGGAAATTCCGTACTTATATGAAGCAGAACGGAGCAGTTATGGCGAAAGGCTGGCTTCTTGGCATGCAGTTTTGCAGCCTGTTAGAGGATGGCACTTACGAAAAAATGACAGCCCAGGCAGATGCTTATGCCTTAGAGATCAAGGCTGCTTTTAAAGAAAAAGGAATCCGGGAATATGTGGAAAGCTATACAAACCAGCTGTTTGTAGTTCTTACAAAAGAACAGGCAGAGGTACTGGGAAAAGAGTACACCTTTGAATATCTGCAGGATCTGGCAGATGGAAGCATGGTAGTGCGTTTTTGTACCAGCTGGGCTACAACAGAAGCTGAAAAAGACCAGCTGATCAGGGATATCAGGGCATTGTGATGTTTAAAACAGAAATATGAGCAATATTGAAGATGGGAATCCTGTAAACAGATGATTTTGCAGGATTCCTATTTTTTGAATAAAAACTTCCGTCGTTTTTCTCAAAACATAGTACTCAGTCATCAACCAGCATGGTGAACTCAAAGATATTTTCAATCTCTTTTTCAGTCAGGTACAGTGCGTCGAGATTGGTTAAACCGATCAGTTTTTTGATATTTTCATTAACTCTTTGGTTCTGGGAAATATTGATATAGGTCCCATCGCCTTTGTTAACAACCCTGAAGTCACGCATAAAATTTACAAGATCATAGGAATTGATTTCGTTTTTAAAACATTTGATCTCCAGGATCCTTAAAAGAAACAAACTAAGGTAGCAGATTAAAAAATGCCCATAGATTGTTTCTTTTTTTTGTACATAAACAGGCCGGGCGTCCAGATAAGATTTGGTGATACGGAAGGACTCTTCTATTTTCCAGAGGTTGTGATATGTGTGATATACCTGCAGGGGGGTCATGTCCAATTCTGATGTCACCAGGAGATTATATCCTGCATATTTCAGATCTTCTTCAATCTTTGCCTGGTTGATTTCAATGACTGGCTTTCTGTTTTTTCCGTTTTTATCTGTATTTGTGATCTTTATATATTTGACAGAATCCCCCAGATCCTCCCGCGCCATTTTTTTGTAAGTGGTATAGTTGGTGGCTTTGTCCACCATTTTCATGATCTCGGCTTTCTGTTTCTGTGCAAGGGAAGGATTGTAGGAAACAATGCGTTTTTCTTTTACCTGAAAAGAGATCTCTTTTTCCTTACCAGTTTCAGGATCCGATTCCCTGAATTTATAAGAAAAAGTATCCACACAGGATTTTAAGCGAAATAGAAGCTTTCCGTCTTTATCCCGATAGTCCGTATAGACATTCGCATCATTTTCGAGAAGTAGCCACTGCTTTTCTTTTTCACTCAGTCCTTTTCCATGAATGGATTTTGAGAAAATATATCCGTCCCGAGCTTCCACAACAGCAGCATAAATGTTTCTGGCACAGTTTAAGCCTTTATCTGCGACCTGAACAGTTTTTCCGGCTACTTTATAACGTTCTTTCATTTCCTGTATGATCTTCCGGATATACGGTTTCTCTGACTCATTTCCTGGATACATCTGCATCGCAAGTGGAACCAGATCCGCATCCAGAAGCAGGGCCTGCCCGATGATCGGTCCATGCCTGTTTTCCTTGGAAGGTCCCTTTTGTTTATCTTCCTTTGGAAGGTCAATTTCAAAGTAATAGTTTGTGCAGTTAAAGAAAACACTGCTGAAGTTACGCTTGTAATGCTCTTCATAACAATGGTTGAACAGTTCGATATATTTTTTATAAGATTCTCCGATAAACGCACAGCCATCGTAAATCTGATCTTCAGAAATAGGAACACCATGATAAAGATATGGGAATACGGTAGATGCCGTTTTGGATTTTGAGCAAGGGTAAAGGATCCGTGCATAGATCAGTTGTGCGATCATGTCATAAAGGTCAAACTGGAATCTTTTTTGTGATGCAAGGATATCGATCGTTTCTCTTACATTCAGTTCCGAAAGAAGAGAGGAAGCAAGAAAGTATCCGATGTTTTTTTCAAGCTGGGCAGTGAATGCCCGGGGGCGTGTTTGATCAGCAACAGAGTCTGCGTGTTCTCTGTTTTTTTTCTCCACATATTTCTGGTAATAAGAAACCGGGTCTGGAATCTCATTGGAAATAAGATTGGAGACATATCCAAAGCTTTCGATATTTCTTGAACGAGGCTGCTTTTTTTCTTTGTCCCAGTAACTTTCATACATCTGCAGATAAGTTCCTTTTTTCTTTTTATCCTGTCGTAAATAGTATGCCATATGCCCCTCCTAGCAGAGTGCTATGTAGTACTATTATTGTACAACGTATCAAAAATTTTTTCAATAAAAAAATGCCCTGTGAGGACATTAAATTTTCCAGTAAAATCAAGGCTTATTAGATATATGTGCGATTTGAGATGTAGGGAGGAATTTGAAAACGTCGGAACTTTCATAGTACTACGACGGAAAACGGGGATGACTATTTTTTGAATAAAAATGAGTGGATCATGAATGTTTTTAGAATTGCGGGAGTGTAAAGCATGTAACAATTTTTTAGAAATAGTATGAAACAGCGAGGTTTTATGCTATACTAAACCCTAAAGTGGAGAACTATGGTCATGCACACATGAACAGTACAAACTATGCGATAGAGATGGAGAAACATATGTCAATAAATGAACAGGGAAAGGAAAATGCCATCAGCGTTCAGGATGTAACAAAGGTCTACCGGCTGTATGATAAGCCTATTGACCGGCTGAAGGAATCTATGAGTATTTCCCATAAAAATTATCATCGTGATTTCTATGCCCTTAAGGGGCTGTCTTTCCAGGTAAAAAAGGGAGAGACTGTAGGTATTATCGGAACAAACGGCTCCGGCAAGTCAACTATTTTAAAGATCATTACCGGTGTGCTCACACCAACCTCCGGTGAGGTTAATGTAGACGGTAAGATCTCTGCCCTTCTGGAACTGGGAGCCGGTTTTAACATGGATTATACCGGAATTGAAAATGTATACATGAACGGAACCATGATGGGATATACGAAAAAAGAGATGGATGAAAAGCTGCAGGATATCCTGGATTTTGCAGAGATCGGTGATTTCGTATATCAGCCGGTAAAGACTTATTCCAGCGGTATGTTCGTGCGCCTGGCCTTTGCGTTGGCTATTAACGTAGATCCGGAGATCCTGATCGTAGATGAGGCGCTGTCTGTAGGTGATGTGTTCTTTCAGTCAAAATGTTACCGGAGAATGGAAGAAATCCGTAAAAAAGGAACTACCATCCTGATGGTTACCCATGATATGGGCAGTATCATCAAATATTGTGATAAAGTTGTGCTGCTGCACAAAGGCGAATTTATTGCAGAAGGCCCGGCTGGAAAAGTTGTAGATATGTACAAAAAGATACTGGCTGGAAAGCTGGAGGATCTGCGGGCAGAGCTGGCAGCGGAAAAAGCATCAGAAAATGGAGATGCAGTGGAACTTTTAAAGGAAAAAAGCAGCGCACAAACGGATACCGAAAAGAATGAAGGCACAGAAATGTCTGATTTTTCCGGCGGAATGAATTTATCCCATACCGGTCTTATGCGTGACCAGCTGGCCATCAACACCGACCGCACCGAATATGGGGACGGAAGAGCGGAGATCTACGATCTGGGGCTTTTAGATGCCAGGGGAAATGTAACTAATCTGCTGTTAAAGGGTGAAACATTTACCATAAAAGAGTGCATCCGTTTCCATGCGGATATCCAGACACCTATTTTTACTTATACGATCAAAGATAAAAAGGGAACAGAACTTACCGGAACAAATACCATGTTTGAAGGGGCGGATATCAAGCCGGTAAAAAATGGAGATGAATATACTGTAGAATTTACCCAGAAAATGAACCTTCAGGGCGGTGAGTATCTGTTAAGCATGAGCTGCACCGGCTTTGAGCAGGGGGAACATGTAGTGTATCACAGGCTTTATGATGTAACCAATATTACCGTTATTTCCAATAAAAATACCGTTGGTGTTTACGATATGGAATCACAGGTAAAGGCGGAAAAGAGGAATGCAGATGAATGACATAAGTTATGAAATCCTTGACTTATTTAAGAAATATGGCGCAGATAAAGAGGGCATCTTAAAAATCCTGGAGGCAGACAGCCGCCCGGAAGTTCTGTATGCCCTTTCAGATATCCGGCGCAACCTTATGGACTGGATGGATTTTTCAGGACAGGAAAATGTGCTGCAGTTAGGCTCTGACTATGGCGTGATTACCGGTTTACTTGCAGAGCGCTGTGACCATGTTGCAGTCGTAGATGAAAGAGATGAAAATCTGGTAGTAAACCAGAAAATGAATGATGCTTACACCAATGTTTCCTATATCAAAGCGGCTGATTTCCAGAAAATGGAAACAACTGAAAAAGAAGGAAAATACGATCTGGTGGTCTTACGGTCAGACCGTTCAGAGATGGATATTAAAACTATTTTCACTCGGGCTGCTTTTTATCTTTCAGAAAAAGGCAGACTGATCTTTGCATGTGAAAATGCCCTTGGTTTAAGCTTTCTTTCAGGCGCTGTCCATGATGAGGATGAAACTGCGTTTACAAAGGGAGAACTGGAAGAAGCATTTAAAGAAGCAGGACTTTCAAGGGTGGAATTTTATTATCCCATGCCGGAATATAAGCGGGCGGCATCTGTCTATTCTGACCGGTATCTTCCGGGAAAGGGAGATATCCCCCATGTGACTGCTGTTTATGACAGACAGCGTTGGGCCTGCATCCATGAAGATGAGATCTCAGATAAGCTGGTACAGGAAAAGGCCTTTGGCCTGTTTGCCAATGCATATCTGGCAGTGGCTTCTAAGGGAGCCGGTTCTTTCAAGGCAGTATTTGCAAAATACAACCGCACCAGAAAAGAAGATTTCCAGATATGCACTGCGATCCTGGAAGAAAATGGAAAAAGATATGTGGAAAAGACAGCCCTTACAGCAGCGGCAGAGGCTCATATCCGGTCTATGCGCGAAAAATATGAGAAATTGACCAGCGTAAATCCGGCAGTAAAGGTATTAGAGCCACATTATTCCAAAGATAACAAGGCAGTCTGCTTTGGCTTTTTAAAGGGAAAAACGCTGGCGGAGATCTTAGGGGAGCAGATCACAGGAAAAAAAGCCCCGGTAGAAGCCTTAAAAGCTGCTATGGACCGGGTATTTGGACAGGCAGTTCTGAAAAAAGAACCATTTACACCAACGGATCAGTTTAAAGAGGTATTTGGTGACAGTGAAGAGATCCTTTCCTTACAGGATACTTCCTATGAAGTGAGCAACATTGATGGTCTTTTTGAAAACCTGATGGAAACCCAGGATGGGCTTTATTGCCTGGATTATGAATGGGTATTTGACTTCCCGATCCCGGCAGGTTTCATCCGCTACCGTAATCTGGTTTATTTCTATTATAAGTATGAAGGTCTGCTGGACTATGAAAATGCAGTTCAGTTTTTAAGTGAATTTGGAATGGATGAGAAGCTGGCAGAAATTTATGCTTCTATGGAAGTGGCATTCCAGACCTGGGTACACGGCGACGGAACTCAGGGATATATGGGCAATTATAAGCAGCGTCTGGTGACACTGGAAGAATTAAAGGCCCAGGAAAAGGAGCTGGCTCAGGCAAGAGAGCGGATCAACCAGCTTCAGGCAGAGGTAGAAGAGCGCAATATCCAGGTAAAGAAGGATCAGGAGATCCTGCGTCTTACCAATAACCATGTGACCAACCTGGAGGTAATGATCAAGGACCTGCGCCATGAGGTCAACGAACTGGGCAAGCTGGCTACTTATTTAAATGGTCATGAAGCACTTGTATTTAAAATGCGCCGGAAACTGGGACAGCAGGTAAACAAGGCATTTCCAAAAGGGACTAGGAAGCGTAAGATCTTAAATTATAGCTTTAATACTGTAAAGCATCCGGTCAAATACGGAAAAATGTATGCAACCAAAGAGGGGCGTAATCTCATTGAGGGTGATTTTAAGATCGGTGACGGTTATCTTACCGGCGGACATCTTTCCTTCCCACAGTATGAGAATCCGATGGTCTCCATTGTAATTCCATGCTATAACCAGATCCATTATACCTATGCATGCCTGCAGTCCATTCTGGAATTCACAAAAGATGTGACATATGAAGTTATTATTGCAGATGATGTTTCTACAGATGCTACCGCAGAGATCGGCCGTTTTGTGGATGGACTGGTGATCTGCCGTAACCAGACCAACCAGGGCTTCCTTCGCAACTGTAACCAGGCTGCAAAAGCTGCAAAAGGTAAGTATATCATGTTCTTAAACAATGATACCAAGGTAACAGAAGGCTGGCTGTCTTCTCTGGTAAATCTTATCGAATCTGATGATACCATTGGTATGGTCGGTTCCAAGCTGGTTTATCCGGATGGAAGATTGCAGGAAGCCGGAGGTATTATCTGGAGTGACGGTTCCGGCTGGAATTATGGCCGTCTGGATGATCCGGATAAGGCAGAATATAACTATGT
>UMJH01015144.1_pt1 | contig 13801 bp, 8 predicted proteins | sample 1966011 | NCBI WGS metagenome assembly UMJH01 (sample SAMEA4836146, study PRJEB28245) | human gut metagenome | biome: gut microbiome; material: fecal sample | place: Denmark | collected 2008 | reverse complement strand
TGCAAAATTGTGGAGGCATTGGCTCGCTTTGAGCCGTCGGACATCTGCAAGATTTACGACCGTGAGCACTTCTACTACAACAAACAGTCGCTCACGCTTACCGAGGTATCTGACGCTGGACATTATGTGGAGGAGACGGTTTGCGAGGAAGGCAAGCCTTTCGTCATCAAACAGCCTGTGGCACTGACCGTTGGCGATACACGCTACGACGACTTGCAGGAGTTGTTGTCCGACGAGCTGAAAGCGATAGCTAAGCGTGTGACGGAAGAAAAACTTAATCTCTCTGTTTCCGTAGAGACCGAGAAGGACGGAATGTATGCTTTCTGTCCAGACCAATGCACTATTCTTCACACCCGTGAGGATGGCTCGGTGCGCGACCTTGGTTGCGGCATGTTCGCATTCAAGGCTTCTACTGGCAAGAAAAACTCGGTACACAAAATTTCCATTGCACCTTACACCACAGGCGACTACGAAATAATACCGCACCACATGGATGAGACTGCCAACAAGCGTGAGATTGATGCGTTTATGCAGAAATATGTCTTTAAGCCTTACACACTCGGCGGTAATACGGTTGGAGTTGAAATCAACTTCAACAAGGAGTTTTATGTGCCAGAGAAAATGGAAAAGGCGGAGGATATTTTGAAGGAGATTGAAGAGTTGGATTCTGAAATAAAGAAGGTGGTACTATGAAAAAGAGTCATATAGATTGGTGTCCCGTGATTCCTGACCATTGGGAAGAAAAAAGAATTAAAGATATTGCTTTTCTTCAAAGCGGCAACTCTATTACAGCAATGGATATTGCAGAAGAAGGGAAATATCCTGTCTATGGGGGCAATGGTTTACGTGGTTATACTAATAACTATACTAATGATGGGGACTATGTATTAATAGGTAGACAAGGAGCCTTATGTGGAAATATTAACTATGCATACGGTAAATTCTACGCTACTGAACATGCTGTAGTTGTATATACAAAAAATGAGGAAATAACATATTGGCTTGGAGAAACTCTTAAGGCGGCAAATCTTAATCGTTTATCCATGACGGCTGCTCAACCAGGTCTTGCTGTAAGTACATTGAATATTCAATTTATACCATATCCACCAAGAAAAGAACGTATAAGAATTGCTAACTATCTCGCTGAGAAATGTACAGAGATAGACACCCAGATGTCCCTCCTCACTTCCAAGCGTGATGCTTATCTTCGTCTGAAGAAGAGCATCATCAACCATGCCGTTACTCGTGGACTCAACCCGAATGTGAAGATGAAGGATTCGGGCATTGAGTGGATTGGAGAGGTGCCGGAGCATTGGGAGGTGAAGAGAATGAAAGACATTTTCTTTGAGCGTAAAGAGTTGTCTTTAACAGGTGAAGAAGATTTGTTGTCTGTTTCTGAATTTTATGGTGTAGCAAGGAGAAAAGATAAAATGAATTCTGATGAAGAGTTCGAAAGTCGGGCAGATTCATTAGTAGGCTATAAAATATGCAAAGCCCATGATTTGGTGATAAATATAATGCTCGCATGGAAAACAGGCCTTGGAATATCTGATAATGACGGAATAGTTAGTCCTGCATATGCTGTATATGAGGGGAGAAATATCGCTTCTCATTTCTACCATTATCTGCTAAGAAGTGGAATGTATGTAAAAGAATTTAAGAGACATTCAAAAGGAATAATTGATTCACGCCTTAGATTGTACAATGACAGATTCAATAATATTTCTGCTATATATCCCCCTCTCCCCGAGCAACGCGTCATCGCCACCTACCTTGAAGACAAATGCGCCAAGATAGACACCATCGTGTCAAACCTTGACAAGCAGATCAGCCGTTATGCCGACTTGAAACGCTCCTTGATAGATGAAGTAATCACAGGCAAGCGGGCTGTGTAGAGAACCTTAAACTAAAAACAGAAGAGTCATGGACGAAAGAAAGATACAGAAAGACTATGTAATGAACTATCTCTGCCGTCGTGAGGATGAGGGCGGCTTGGGCTACCGCTATGTGGCACCCAATGTGGTGCAGAACGGCATGTTCATACCCTCGGTGTTGGCAGAGTTTATCAGCAACACTCAACCAACAGAGTGGAGCTGTCTGATGCGCAAGTTCGGCAACGACGAGCGTGCGCTGCAAAACGAACTTGTTGAAGCGATAAGAGAGAAGGTCATAGACAAGCAGAATGTGGCCATCTTCTTCAATACATTCAAAACCATCACCTTTAAAGGTGAGCAAATCACTTTGTTTTATGTGCCAGGCACAGAGCTTCGTGGCGATGAAGACTTCAAGAAGAACATCTTCTGTGCTGTAGAGGAAGCACCACACAAGCAGAAATACAACAGAAACTTTGTGACCAACATTCGTCCGGATGTAACCCTCTATCTCAACGGCATCTTCCTTAGTTACATGGAACTGAAATGCGTGAGCATGGGGCAGAACGCCAAAGACCAAGGACGTGGCAAGGTGGCGAAGGACTATCTCTCTGCCGTGCGTGCCATTGTTGAGGCAGAGCAGACTGACAGCCATGTGACGAAGGAAAAGAAACAGCTGCTTGCCATCTATGAAAAGGCTATACACATCACCGCCTCTGATATCAACGAGACCTACGTAATGCGCAACATGGCACAGATGTACGACTTGGCGCATGGTGAGTTCACAACAAACCTGTCCACCGCAACCGTAGACCGCCTTGTGCCCGATGTGTGCAAGGTGTTTAAGGCATATCCCGTAAGTTCGCCTCTGCTTACAGAGAAACAGAAGTTTGAGGAGGTGGCGCGCGCCCTATATTCAAAGAATGCCATCAAGAACGAGATTCTCTACTACAACTTCATTGAGTATAAGTATGAGAAGAAAAAAGACGGCAAGCGTGTACGCAAGTCAAACAGCGGTCGCCTCATCTCGCCGCGCCCCAAACAGAAGTTTGGGTGCGACAAGATAATTGGTCGCATCAAGGAAATGCTCGACAACGAGGGCAACCCTGACTACTATACCGACAAGTTGCGTAGCGAGCTCTATGCCCTTGGCATTCCGCAGCAGAAGGCCGAGGAGATAATAGCCAAGCGCGAGCGGTTCTGCAACAACAAGTTTGTCTACTCGCTGCTCATGCAGTATGCCGCCGGCTTTGGCAAGAGCAACATCATCGGCTGGACAGCTCTGCAACTCAAGGACTACCGCTACCAGGACGCATACGCCTACGACAAGATAATGCTGGTAGTGGACCGTCTGCAGCTGCGCGACCAACTGGACGAGCGCATGTACAATATGAACATTGACAAGTCGATGTTTGTGGAGGCTGTTGACAGGCAGACTTTTGTGGATGCCCTTGACGACCAGCGGCGCATCATCGTGGTGAACATACAGAAGTTTCTCGACCTGCAGCAGGCTATCGACGAAGCTGGCAAGAAGCTGAAAAACATGCGTGTGGCGTTCCTCATCGATGAGATACACCGCTCCAACTCTGGCGAGAACAACAAGGAGATGATCAATCTCTTTGAACGGCTGCAAGACTCTTTCAACCACGGTGGACAGAAGATATACAAGAAAAATCTGCTCATCGGTTTCACAGCCACGCCAAGCGACGAGACGTTGAGCCGCTTTGGCGAGTTCCGCAGTGCCACCACTGTGCCACTGTGGGTGCCGTTCGATACCTATTCCATTAAAGAAGCTATAGCCGATGGCTACATACTCGACCCCACAAAGCACATCATACCCTACAATGTGCCCGTTGGCTTTGAGATGCCCAAGGACATTGACCTCAGCGATGAGGACAACATTCCTGATGTGCGGCAGAAGAAGCAGAAAGTGTATGAGTTTGAACCACGAATGCGTAAGATAGCCGCGTTTGTGGTAGACCGTCTCGTCTCGCTGGTGTATGGCAAGATACGTGGTGAGGGTAAGGCGATGCTGGCTGTCACCTCCATTCCTATTGCCATAAAGTATACGAGAATCATCCGTGAACTGTATGCCAAGAAATGTGCAGAGCCACGCTATGCCAAATACGCCAATGCTCCCATCGTGGTGGTATATAGCGATAGTCAGAAGTACGAGTCGTGTGCGTCGGTGAATGGTGACATTTCGGAAGCGCAGGCTATTGATAACTTCAAGAATGGCAAGAATGGACTTATCATCGTGGTGGACAAACTGCAGACTGGCTTTGACGAGCCGAAGCTACACACGCTCTTCCTTGACAAAGAAATAAAGGATATCAATGCCATACAGACTATCAGCCGCGTGAACCGCACCTGCAAGTACAAGACTGAATGTCATGTGATAGACTGCTCTTGGCGGAATGTCAATACCAAGAACATTAACCTGGCTTTCAAGAAGTATTGTGACATGGTCATCTCGCAGTTCAACCCTGAGGAAGAGGCGAAGCTTATTGCCGGCTACTACAAGGATATGACAGCCAGCAAGCCATACATCCAGTGGTTTAATGAATATGTTCAGAAGAAGGATGATGCCGACTTCATTCTCGATATGGAGAGCAGCATACGCGGTTGGGTAAATATCTGCATGGCAAGGGAAGCTGCCATACGCAAGCAAAACGAAGAACTTGGGCTGGAACCCGGAGATGCCGACTATGTTCAACCTGAGAATGAGGCAAAGATGTTGCGCTACATAGTAGGTCAGTATGCCTCGGCCCTTATGTCGCTGAAGAATGTATACGACATAGCCGCCAAATATACAGAAGAGACATTCCTTGACTTCTGGCAGGTGTTCTGCAAGATATATCGTGATGCAACGAAGAAAACAGGTGACGACATCCGTAGCTATGATGTTGTTGACAGCGACGAGATAGCTGGCATTACCGATGTGGACGATGGAGATGACGAACCTGGCAATGGGGGAAAGAAAAGAAAGAAAGGGCCAACGGAACAAAAGCCGAAGGAGGTGTCTCTGGAGAAAATACTGGAACTGCTGAAACACCTGAATGAGCAGGAACTTATCAGTGCGCGTGAGGCACAAAGGTGGCTCACGGAGATCGGTGTGATGTTTGAGAGTCTCAGACAAAAAGACAAGCTGTGTGTCGTTCTGCGTGACGACAAGACACAAGACGAAGAAAAGTTAAGAGAGTATAGAAAATTCCAGAACATCTACAAACTGGTGGACTTGAAGAAACGTCCTGACCTTGCCAAGGTGGATAAGTTTAAGAAAATGCTTGACGACAATGTGGAGCAGTTCTATGCCATCTTCATGGAACAACTTAAAGATGTGGACAGCGGAGAATCAGATTTCGACTATGACACGACATCGGGCGGTGAACAAACTTCTTCGGACTCTATGTCGATGGACGACCTGATGGAGATTGTTCGCAAGAAAATGCATCCCGACTACAACGAGGATGCTTTGAAGGAATGTTTGTGCCGCACTTATGCGCCACATTTTGAGAAGATAGCCGGCATAATACGCCCCATGGAGAAGACGGTGGACAATCTCTTTAGGGTGCTTAACACAGAATCCCTTAACACCCTTGATGGTGTAGACAGCATTGTTAAGGAGTCGCTCAACATGCTGTGCATGGCAGAAGGCTTGCCTGCCAACGAGAAACGTATGCACTTGAACCAACTATTGATGAAGTATGAGGCTTTCCTCAAAAAGCTGTATTACCTTATTAATCATAAGGAACTTAAAGGTAAAGAACCAGGCAAGGATGCAACGCTGTCGTCTGCAATATTTGGTATACCATCGTTGAAGAAGTTGAAATATAGCGAAGATCCAGAGGTAAAGGCTTTCAGCGACCGGCTTGACATTCTTCGGCAATTGCGCAATGATGAGGCACATGGCAGTTATATTGCTACGGAACAGGAGGTAGATGCTGCCATCGGCATCGTGATAGACATGTATCTGTATGTAGCAGGAACAAATACCATACTAGTTGCCAAGCGGTATGAGCTGCCAACCGAAGAAACCAATGACCATCATGGACAGTATGGACATAGTTTACAGATGGCTGCCGAACCGTTGTCGCTAAAGGATTTGGATGAGACTACACGTCTTGAGATATTGAGGGAGTGCGTCATAAAATTGCTGAATTATGGTTATAATAAAAAGGATGCTGTGTTTACCAAACAGCGCCATTGGGAAGCAGTATATCGTGTTGCTGCTGACTATGGTTTTGTTATCGACGGTGACTATGATTACTTTAAGCGAGTGATTGACGATATGAACATACAGAACCTCCCTTGTGCCCTAACCAAGAACTTCCTCGATAACAATAATACAGGCATTTACGCCCAAAACATGAAAGACTGGACTTCTGAAGGACTTACTGGCAAGGCTCTTACCGAATATGAAGATATAAAGAAGTGCGCGAAAGTGTTTGAGAACATTGTGGTGCATAGAATAAAACCTAGGCGGTAAGGAAACAGAAAAAAGCGGTCACTGTCAATGGTTTTCGAGAGTGACCGCAAATAAAAAAACGCTCGAAATGAGCGCTTTAAATCTCTGAGTTTTTTTTAGAGGTTGTCAATCGGTTATCATTTACCGACACAAAACTTGCTGAAAATGTTGTGTAACACATCGTCTGAACTTATCTTACCAACGATTTCACCCAGATGATAAATACACTCGCGCAGGTCTTGTGAAATGAAGTCTCCAGAAAGATTGCTTTTTATGCCCTCCACCACCCGGCGAAGCGACTCTGAAGCCAAGGAAAGGGATTCATAATGTCTGGCATTGCTGACTATCACGTCTGAAGAGGATTCTTTGGATATTATAGAAGAGACGGTGTTTAATAGCAATTGCTTTAAACGGGAGATGTCTGCTTCGGCATGTGCACAAATCTGTATGGCCAAGCTGGATTCTGCATTATGATGTTTCGTTTCCTGCGCCAACGCCTCTACCCTCTCCTCTTCGAGAAGGTCCATTTTGTTTTGAACAATAATTAGTTTCTTGTCGGCTAGATACGGCATCAGTGTAGAGGCCAGTTCGTCATATTGCTCTTGAAAACGTGTTGCGTCAAAAACCCACATGACGATTTCTGCCTCTTTTATTTTGTCGTAGGTGCGCTCAATGCCCATCCGCTCGACAAGGTCGTTTGTCTCGCGTATTCCTGCCGTATCAATAAAGCGCACAAGCGTACCATCCATGTTGATACATTCTTCTATGGTATCTCGTGTTGTGCCTTGAATGTCGCTCACAAGGGCGCGGTTTTCATTGATAAGGGCATTGAGCAGTGTTGATTTTCCGGCATTCGTCTCTCCGATAATGGCCACTGGCAGGCCTTTCTTCAGGACATTGCCCAATTTGAAGGAATGACATAGGAAGTCGATGTGTTGCTGGGCTTCTGTTGCCCATGAAAGAATTTCTGTGCGGTCGGCAAATTCAAGTTCTTCGTGGTCTGAAAAATCCAGTTCCAACTCCAGCATAGAAGTGATGTGCAAGAGTTTGTCGCGAAGTTCCACGATTTTCTTGCTGTAATCTCCACGCATCTGCTTCATGGCCATGCGATGGTTGGCCTGCGTTGTTGAAGAAATGAGGTCGGCAACAGCTTCTGCCTGGCTCAAATCCATCTTGCCGTTCAAGAAGGCCCGTTTGGTAAATTCCCCTGGCAGGGCCATGGTACAGCCGCCCTGCAGGAGTAATTCCAAAACCTTGTTGAGGATATAGGAGGAACCGTGGCAGGAAATCTCCACAACGTTTTCTCCCGTGTAGGAATGCGGAGCATGGAAAATACTTACGATGACTTCGTCTATCAACTCGCCGCTCTTGTCCGTGATTCTTCCAAATGAGCATGTGCCTGCTGGAATGTCTGCCAGGTGTTTTTTTGAAACAGGTGAGAATATTCCATCAACAATATCAAATGCCTTTGCACCTGAGACTCGGATAACGCCAATTGCACCGCCTTGAGCTGTTGAAGGTGCACAAATTGTCAAGTCGTTTCTGTCTATATTTTGAAGATTTATCATAGGTAGGTGTTCAAAATTATTGGGGGATGAAGAGCCATCTGACGGTAAGTAGGTGTTCAATAATATTTATAGTATCCATGCAGGTGGAAACCAGTCTGATATTGCCTTGCTGTACGACAAGGCAATATCAGGCGAACTTTGAGCACCTACTTATCACTGGAATTACAATACTGGATCAGTAGCTTCTTCAACTATGACGCTTACGATGTGGAGGATTTTTATTTTTCTTGCTGGTCTAATTCCACATCTTTGACCTTGCGGAACAAGTCTGAGGCAAAGATAAAACTATTGAGTTTCTCATTGTCTGAGCTGACAATTTCGTCTTTTGTACCCTCCCATTCTGCTTTACCTTCACACAGAAATAGAATGTGTTCCCCTATTTCCATTACGGAATTCATGTCGTGGGTGTTGATAATGGTGGTCATGTTGTATTCGCTCGTTATGTCGTGTATCAAGTTGTCGATAACGAGTGAAGTTTTTGGGTCAAGACCTGAATTGGGTTCGTCACAAAATAGGTATTTGGGATTGAGGACAATGGCACGGGCTATGGCCACGCGCTTCTGCATACCGCCGGAGATTTCGCCTGGCAGTTTTTTCTCAGCATCTAAAAGATTGACTCTGTCTAAACAATAGCGTGCTCGCTTCAAGCGGTCTTTGAATGAGTCTGAGGAAAACATGTCCAGGGGAAACATAACATTTTCAAGTACGGTCATTGAGTCAAACAAAGCGCCCGACTGGAAAATCATGCCCATTTCTCTGCGAAGCAGGGCTCTTTCGCGTTTATTCATTCGCACAAGGCTTCTGTTGTCGTAGAGTATATTGCCCGCAGTGGGTTCAAGCAATCCAACGATACATTTCATAAGTACGGTCTTGCCTGAACCACTTTGACCGATTATCAAATTGGTTTTGCCGTTTTCAAAGCGACTGTAGATTCCCTTCAGAACGACTTTGTCATCGAATGATTTATGTAGATCTTTAATTTCTATCATGAAAGCAACTGTGTTAGGAACATATCTGAGAATAATATAAGCATGCTGCTTGACACAACAGCATTTGTGCTTGCCTTTCCTACATTTACAGAGCCTCCTTCAACGGTGTAGCCGTAATATGAAGAGACGCTTGCAATGATGAACGCAAAGAACAGACTTTTTACGGTACCCATCCAGAAGAACCACTGGTTGAAATCATGCTGCATTCCCGATGTCAAATCTGTTGCCGTGATGATATGGCCGATGTATGCTGTTGCATAGGCACCGACAACTCCACTGACTGTGCTGAAAACGACGAGGAAAGGAATGACGGTTACAAGTCCTAAAATCTTTGGCAATATGAGAAATGACGCGGAGTTTATGCCCATTATCTCTAATGCGTCAATCTGCTGGGTTGTACGCATTGTTCCGAGTTCGGAGGCTATGTTGGAACCAACTTTTCCTGAAAGTATCAAACACATGATGGAAGATGAAAATTCCAAAAGCATGATTTCGCGTGTCACATATCCAGAGACCCATAACGGCATCCAAGCGCTCTGGATATTGAGCTTTATTTGGATGCAGATAACAGCGCCTATGAAGAAGGATATGAGCAGAACAATTGCTATTGAATTGAGTCCCAATTGTATCATTTCCTTCAGGTATTGCTTGAAGAACATACGCATTCTTTCGGGACGGGAGAAAACGCGTCCCATTAAAAACAGGTACTGGCCGAACGCATGTAGAAATTTGGTTATATACATATTGGTTATCTGATTATAATTTCACTATCGAGGGGAAGAAAGATTTCTGCTGGTACTTGCAATATGGAGCGTCTTTAAAACCTCTCCAAACGCCTGCTTGAAACGTTCAAGCTATAACGAATGAGAATCTATTTGATCCTGAAATGTTTTCATGTCGGATTTCTTGGTAATCTCCGTTGCATCGGGAAATCTCTCGTCATACCATTTTTCGAAACATTCCAGCGCTATTTTTTTCATTTGGATTCTCCCCGCAGAGAGGCCGCTTCTATAATGATGATATGGTAATAAATTCCTGTTATAATTGCCGTCGCTCATAAATGATGAATATAAAATTGCCTTTCATCAGTCACGTAGCCTGCTACGCTTTTTCTATAAGGCGTCTGTAGGAACCAAATACTACGACTATTCAATATAAGCAATGGTGAAAAAATAACTTGAGCAATTTTGAGGTATATTGGGTCATTTCTTATACCCTGTTTTTTTGCCGCTTTGGTACTTGTCATCGGTCACATAGCCCGCTATGCTCCCTCTTCCAAATTCCATAATTAAAAAAATACAGGTCAAAATTGACCAACTTATTCTTTCAGCATTCCTAAAATAATTGTGTAGACCTACGTACTGACGAAAAAAGGTGTACCATAACCTATTATCTGGTCGCGGCACACCTTTATTTTTAAAGACTTATCTTTTGCTATATAGAGTCTTACTTCACCTTAGCAACAATTGCCTTGAAAGCTTCAGGATTGTTAACTGCGAGGTCAGCGAGGACCTTGCGGTTAATTTCGATACCAGCTTTGTGCAAATTGCCCATCAACTGAGAATAAGAAAGACCTTCCAAACGAGCAGCTGCATTGATACGCTGAATCCACAAAGCACGGAAGTTGCGTTTCTTCGTGCGACGGTCACGGAATGCGTATGTCAAACCTTTTTCCCAAGTGTTCTTGGCAACGGTCCAAACATTCTTGCGGGCACCAAAATAACCGCGAGTTAATTTAAGAATTCTTTTTCTCTTTGCTCTTGAAGCAACATGATTGACTGATCTTGGCATAATTTTTTGTTTTTAGGTTGTTAGCGTCGTACTGATTTGTACGCTCTTAATGCTAAACATCCAGTTAACTTTTTTGTTAATTAATTAAAAGACTGCGATTAACGAAGACAGAGAAGTTCTCTTACTTGCTTAACGTTGGTACGATCGACCAATGCGACATGATCAAGATTGCGCTTCTGCTTTTTGGTCTTCTTAGTCAAAATATGACTATGATAAGCATGCTGTCTTTTAATTTTACCCGTTCCGGTAAGAGCGAATCTTTTTTTGGCACCGGAATTAGTCTTAACTTTTGGCATTTTCTTTGTATTTTAAATTATTATTATAACAAGCGGCTGCGTGAGATACCAAACACAGACGCGCTTTTTTATCTTATTTTAGAAGTCTTCGCCTTCCACCTTTGGACCAGTGTATTCTTTCTGCGTTCTCTTTGCAGGGGCCACTTTCACTTTTTCGGCTTTATTTGAAGCAGGATTCTTTTCATCTTCCTGCTCTTCGGTTTTCTTAGGTGCAGCAACTTTTTTAGGAGCGATGAAAATAATCATTCTCTTGCCCTCAAGCACTGGCATCTGTTCAACCTTACCGTATTCTTCCAAGTCATTAGCGAATCTCAGAAGCAAGACTTCACCTTGCTCCTTAAACAAAATGCTTCTGCCTCTAAAGAAAACATAGGCCTTCACTTTGTCACCTTCGGTCAAAAAGTCTTTGGCATGTTTCAACTTGAAGTTGTAATCATGTTCATCCGTCTGAGGTCCGAATCTGATTTCCTTGACTTCTATCTTAACCTGCTTGGCTTTCAGTTCCTTCTGGCGTTTCTTCTGCTGGTAAAGGAATTTCGAATAATCAATCAATCTACACACAGGCGGCTGAGCGTTTGGCGAAATCTCAACCAAATCCACACCCTTTTGCTCTGCCAATTGAATGGCTTTATGGGTAGGCATTACAGTTGACTCAACGTCATCACCAACTAAACGTACTTCTCGAGAACGGATTTGCTCGTTGATACGATAGTTATTTTTTATCTTCTCATTTTTCATTCAGAACTTGTATATAGATAATATTGATTTTTTGCTTTAGTGATTTATACGACTTCACCATTAAAGGAGGAAGCAAAATGCGATGGCAAGGCACCGCATTTTGTTCTTCTTCCTATTTTCCGCTGCAAAGTTAATAGTTTTTTGTCATTTCAGCGACTTCATCATTGATTTTCTTTGCGAAATCAGCGATTTTCATGCTTCCTTGGTCGCCATCGCCCTGTTTTCTTATAGAAACAGTGCCTTCATTGACCTCATTTTCACCCACAATGAGCAAATAAGGAATATGCTTCATTTCATTGTCGCGAATCTTTCTTCCGATTTTTTCAGAGCGGTCATCAACTGTTGCTCGAACATCGCTGTCATTCAACTGACGGCAAACTTCGTTGGCATAGTCATTATATTTGTCTGAAATCGGGAGGACAACCACTTGATCTGGAGTCAACCACAATGGGAAATGACCGGCGGTATGTTCAATGAGGACAGCCACAAAACGTTCCATTGAGCCAAATGGTGCACGGTGAATCATCACAGGGCGATGTTTTTGGTTGTCAGCGCCTGTGTATTCAAGCTGGAAGCGCTCTGGAAGGTTATAGTCAACCTGGATTGTTCCCAACTGCCAACGTCTTCCAATTGCGTCCTTCACCATGAAGTCGAGTTTAGGACCATAGAATGCGGCTTCGCCATATTCCACACGGGCTTCAAGACCTTTTTCCTTGCATGCCTCAATAATGGCTTGCTCGGCATGTTCCCAATTCTCTTCAGAACCGATATATTTGTCACGGTTTACTTTGTCGCGCAGTGAAATCTGTGCTTCAAACTTATCGAACTTCAAGGCGCGGAAGATGATCATAATGATGTCCATCACTCTTAGAAATTCGTCTTTTACCTGCTCTGGGGTACAGAAGATGTGGGCGTCATCTTGGGTAAAGCCACGAACACGTGTCAATCCGTGCAATTCACCACTCTGCTCATAGCGATAAACGGTGCCGAATTCTGCCAATCGCAAAGGAAGTTCTTTGTAAGAACGTGGTTTCCAAGCAAAGATTGAGCAGTGGTGAGGGCAGTTCATGGGCTTAAGCATATATTCTTCACCTTCCTCCGGAGTGTGGATGGGCTGGAAGGAGTCCTTACCATACTTGGCATAGTGGCCAGACGTTACATAGAGATTTTTTGAACCAATATGCGGCGTCATCACCTGCTGGTAGCCGTAGCGCTTCTGGATTGCCTTCAAGAAATCTTCAAGGCGCAAACGCAAAGCAGTTCCCTTTGGAAGCCACATAGGCAAACCCTTACCGACCAAATCAGAGAACATAAACAGTTCCATTTCACGACCAATTTTACGATGGTCACGACGCTTGGCCTCCTCCATCAATTGGATATATTCATCCAAGAGTTTTTTCTTCGGAAATGTTATGCCATAAACGCGGGTCATCATTGGACGAGTGGCATCGCCACGCCAATAGGCAGAGCTAACAGCAGTCACTTTAATGGCTTTGATTGGAGCCGTTGTCAACAAGTGTGGGCCGCGGCACAAATCCGTGTAACTGCCCTGTGTATATGTTGTTATATGGCCATCTTCCAATTCTTCGATAAGCTCATTCTTATAGGTCTGTCCTCTTTCAGCAAAGAATGCAAGTGCATCGGCCTTGGAAATTTCTTTGCGCACGATAGATTCCTTTTTCTGAGCTAATTCGGCCATTTTCTTTTCGATTTTCGGGAAATCGGTTTCGCTAATAACGACGCCCTCGGGCGGCATGACATCATAATAGAAACCGCTTTCAATGGCAGGTCCAATTCCGAATTGGGTGCCAGGCCACAATTCCTGCATTGCTTCAGCCATCAAGTGGGCAGAAGTATGCCAGAATGCGTGTTTGCCTTCCTCGTCATCCCATTTCAGCAATGACAATTTTGCATCATTTTCTATAGGATAATTCAAACCAACAATTTCGTCATTCACATTAGCCACCAAGACATCAGCAGCCAGACGACTGGAAATGCTTTCTGCTATCTGCAACGGGGTCACATTCTTTTCGTACTCACGAATGCTTCCGTCAGGAAAAGTTATTTTTATCATAGTAGT